>Ga0247738_10000035_pt1 | contig 120029 bp, 115 predicted proteins | sample UWRJL013104B2_FD_180936 | JGI IMG/M metagenome (GOLD analysis project Ga0247738, IMG submission 180936) | Plant litter microbial communities from Arlington Agricultural Research Station in Wisconsin, United States - UWRJ-L013-104B-2 | ecosystem: Environmental > Terrestrial > Plant litter >...
CAGCGTCTCGACGAGCAAGACGTACCGTCGCACCGAGAACCACCATCCGATCCTCGGGGTCGAGTACGAGCAGAAGGATTCGTCGCTGACCGACGATTACTTCGGCAAGATGGGGCTCTCGGTCCGGTACTTCATGCCGCGCGGCAGCGTCGCGCCGCTGGCGTTCTACTTCCGCGGGGATCTGCTCGGCGACTACACGAACCTTCAACTCATCGGCACGATCAGCACGATGGAGACGTTCCAGAAGATCTACCGACCCGAGATCTACAACGCGAACTCCGCCGCCGCGAGCGTGTATCAGCCGAGCCTCGAGCAGCAGGACTACTCGGTGACGAAGATCGCCTACGATCGCGACGAGCGCAGTCGGCTCGCGACCGAACAGGGGAGGTTCGCGCACGAACACCTCGTGAAGCCGCACGGAGAACTCCTCGAAAACTGGGCAGCCAACTACCCCGTTCCTGTCGGATGATCGACGGAGAATCACCGATCATGCACACGCTTCTGCCCACCTCGATCGTCGGAAGTCTGCCGAAGCCGTCCTGGCTCGCCCAGCCTGAGACCCTGTGGTCTCCGTGGAAACTGGAGGGCGACGCCCTGATAGAGGGCCGGCAGGATGCGCTGCGCGTCGCCGTCCAGGAGCAGCGTAACGCCGGTATCGACATCGTCAGCGACGGGGAGCAGTCGCGCCAGCACTTCGTCACGACCTTCATCGAGCATCTCTCCGGTGTCGATTTCGACCAGCGGGAGACGGTCCGGATCCGCGACCGGTACGACGCGAGCGTGCCGACCGTCGTTGGCGCCGTGAGCCGTGAGAAGCCCGTGTTCGTCGAGGACGCGAAGTTCCTCCGCCAGCAGACCGATCAGCCGATCAAGTGGGCCCTGCCCGGTCCGATGACGATGATCGACACTCTCTACGATCGCCACTACAAGAGCCGCGAGAAACTGGCCTGGGAGTTCGCGACGATCCTCAATCAGGAGGCGAGAGAACTCGAGGCGGCGGGGGTCGACATCATCCAGTTCGACGAGCCGGCGTTCAACGTGTTCTTCGACGATGTGCAGGACTGGGGCGTGGCGGTGCTGGAGCGCGCGGCCGAGGGCCTGAGCGCGGAGACCGTCGTGCACATCTGTTACGGGTACGGGATCAAGGCGAACACCGACTGGAAGGCGACTCTCGGGGCGGAGTGGCGGCAGTACGAGACCTCGTTCCCGCTTCTGCAGCGTTCGAGCATCGACACCATCTCGTTGGAGAGCCACCACTCCCACGTCCCGCTCGACCTCATCGAACTCATCCGGGGCAAGAAGGTCATGCTCGGCGCCATCGATGTGGCAAGTCAGACGATCGAGGCCCCGGAGGAGGTCGCCGACACCCTCCGGAACGCGCTCCGTTTCGTCGACGCCGACAAGCTCATCCCGAGCACGAACTGCGGCATGGCGCCGCTGCCTCGTGACGTCGCGCGCGGGAAGCTGCACGCGCTCAGCGCTGGTGCCGACATCCTTCGCGACGAACTCGCGACCGAGAAGTAGCATCCGCCGAAAGGCCCGGAAACTCGCAAGAGTCTCCGGGCCTTCTGCCTGTCCGGGCATTGCCGAGGACTCCAGGCAGAATGCTTCCTGCTCAGTCGTCGACGTCGGTGCCGACGACGGCGAAGTCCGCGTTGATGTCGATGTCGATCGAGCGGTTGTCTGATGTGAGGACCGAGGCGTCGTACGGGCTCGCCTCGTCGCCGTCGACGTCGAGGTCGGTGATCATCCCGTCGGCTTCGTCGAGTGCAGCAGTGACCAGCGCGCGGATCGTCTCGTCGTCCAATGACAGGCTCGCGCGGGTGTCGTCGCCGTCTGCCGGGTCTGTCGAGATGACCGACGCGGCGAGGTCCGCGTCGACGCGGACCTCGGTCTCGTCACCTGCGGCGTTCGTCAACTGCACCTCCCAGGTACCGTCGCGCTTCGCGTCGATCGACGTGACATCGCCCTCGGCTGCGCCGCGCGCGGCATCCGCGATCTCGATCAACTCGTCGGCCGATGCCGTGCCGATGTCAGTGCCCGAGCCGCTGCCGTTCGTGGACGCGCCCTCGTCGTCAGCGCTGTCGTCGCGGTCGCTGTCGTCGCGGGACGCGTCATCGCCCTGCGTGTTTTCGTGGCCGGCGTCGTCAGACATCGATGAACTGTCGTCATCGCCGAACTCGTCTCCGATCGCCGCGCCGATCGCGATGCCACCGCCAGCGAGCACCACGGCCGCCGCGATGCCGCCGCCGATGAGGAGTGCGCGTTTGCGTCCGGGCTTCGATTCGGTGGGCGCGGGCGCAGGAGCCGCTGCGGGGGCCGCCGGATGCGGCGCCTCGCCGGGTGTCGGCGTCACGGGAACCGTCTGAGCGTCGGGCACGGACCCCGAGGTGTGATGAGGCGTGTGGTCGGGGGTCTGGTCGGGAGTGGGTGTCTTGTCGTCCATGCCATGATCGTCTCGCGGGGGCGCTGAAGCCTGCCTGAAGCATCCTGAAGGCTTCTTCAGGAACCGCAGATCCGCTTGATCAGTCGCTGAGGGGCAGCGTGAGCACGAAGCGAGCGCCGCCCCAGCGGGAGTCGTCGACCGCCAGAGTGCCGCGGGCGGATGCTGCGATACCCCGCGCGATCGCGAGGCCGAGCCCGCTGCCGCCGGCGTCACGGCTGCGCGCGTCGTCCAGTCGAACGAAGCGTTCGAAGATCCGCTCCCGCTCCTCGTCGGGGATTCCGGCCCCGTCGTCCTCCACCGTGACGAACACGTGCCGATCCGATGGAGTCACGCCGATCGCGACTCGGCCACGGCTGTGGCGGACGGCATTGTCGGCGAGGTTGCGCACCAGCTGACCCAGCAGGCGCGGGTCGCCGCGCACCCGCGCGGCGCGGATGCCGGAGCCGTCGACCTCGAGCCCCACCGCACGCAAGCGCCGCACCTCGCCGAGCGCGATGTCGTCGAGGTCCACCGCCTCGTCGTGCGTGCTCGTGCCCTCGTCGAGCCGAGCGAGCAGCAGCAGCGACTCGACGATGCCCTGCAGGCGCAGCCCTTCCTCCGACACGACCTCGGCGAGCTCGCCGATGCTCGTCACGTCGGGGTGGGCCTGTGCGAGCTCGACATGCTGGCGGATGGTCGCGAGTGGGGAGCGCAGCTCGTGCGACGCGTCCGACACGAACCGCCGCTGGGCGGTGGCGGCGGCATCGAGCCGGTCAAGCATGCCGTTCATAGTGGTCGCGAGCGCGGCGATCTCATCGGCCGTCTCCGGCACCGGCACGCGCTGGTGGAGGCGCTCAGCGGTGATGCCGTCGACGCGCTCACGGATGCGCTCGACCGGGCGGAGCGCGCGGCCGACGACGAGCCAGGTTGTCACCGCGACGAGGAGCAGGAGCAACGGGACGGCGATGGCCAGCAGCGTCGACACCGTCGCCAGGGTCTCCACGTCGTCGTCCACCGGGACGGCGAGCACGAGAGTCTGGTCGCCGTCGAGGTCTTCTGAGACGACGAGCATCTGCTCCTCGTCGACGATTGAGATCTGCGCGTCGTCGGAGACGGGGAGCGTGGTCGATCCCAGCGCTTCGCGGGCATCCTCGCTGGCGACGCGGACGGAACCGTCCGGTCCGATGAGCTGCACGATCTCGTCGTCGATCGTGTTGATCACGTCTCCGCCGGCGCCGTCGAGACGTCCGGCGAGTTCTTCGAGGCGCTGCTCGGCCGCGCGCTGCGTGCTGCCATGGATGCTGGCGCTGAGAACGCCATAGAACGAGAAGGCGCCGACGAGCAACGCGACCGCGACGACTGCCGTCGCCCCGAGCGTCGTCCTGCCTCGTACCGAGCGCCAGCCGCGCACCGGACGCCAGCTGCGGCTAGCCACCGTCCGCCGCCAGCCGGTAGCCCGCACCGCGGATGGTCTCGATCGCCTCGCGGCCGAACGGCTTGTCGAGCTTGCGACGCAGATGCCCGACGTAGACCTCGACGATGTTCGGGTCGCCGTCGAAGTCGTCGTCCCAGACGCCATCGATGAGGGCGCGCTTCGACATCACCTGACCGCGATGGCGCATCAGGTACTCCAAGACGGAGAACTCCCGCGCAGTCAGGGTGACAGTGCTGTCTCCCCGCCAGACGCGGTGGGCAGCGGGATCGAGACGCAGGTCGCCGGCTTCCAAGATCGCCGGACGGGCGACGGCTCCGCGGCGGACGAGCGCGCGCAGGCGGGCCACCAGGATCGCGAACGAGAACGGTTTCGTGACATAGTCGTCGGCCCCGGTCTCCAGCGCCTCGACCTGATCCCATTCGCCGTCCTTCGCCGTGAGCATCAGCACCGGCGTCCAGTTCTCCTCGGCGCGCAGCGCTTCGCAGACCTTCCACCCGCTCATACCGGGCATCATCAGGTCGAGCACGATCGCGTCGTAGCGCGTCTCCCGCGCCCGCCAGAGTCCGTCGACACCGTTGTGCGCGACATCGACCGCGAACCCCTCGGCCTCGAGACCGCGGCGCACGCCTTCGGCCAGGCGCACCTCGTCGTCCACCACCAGAATCCGCATTCCCCCAGTGTGGCCGCTCGACGCTGAATCCGGGCTGAAGCGAGCGTCTGAGTAAGGTCTTCTGCATGGCGGTGATCGAGGATGTCCTGGCTCTCGGCTCCGAGCTTGAGCGCTCATATCCAGTGCGCGTGCGCGGACAGTTGAAGTTCCGCGTCGGTCAGCTTGTCTACGTGGCCTTCTCGCTCGATGAGAGCATCATGGGGTTCGCCTTCCCGAAGGAAGAGCGGACCGCATTGGTCGGAGGCGATCCGCGCAAGTTCCAGTTGCCGTCAGAATCCGATCTCCGATTCAATTGGGTTCACGCAGATCTCACATTCTTGGAGCCGAGCGAGGCGCGTGAACTCGTCGTCGATGCGTGGCGCATGGTTGTTCCGCAAAAGGTCTCCCGTGCCTACGATCTGGCCCATCCGAACGGCCCCGGCTGACGGACGGGATGACGGGGCGGTTGCGGGAGCGCTCGCCGGGGGTGCGCATCCCGCTCAGGCCTTCCCTTCAGGCGGCGCCGTTACCCTCGAAGCATGCGTCGTATCGTCATCCTTCCCCTCGTGCTCGCCGCCGGCTTCCTCCTCGCGGGGTGCTCGCAAGTGGCGCAGGTCGCCGGCGATGCCCTGGGCGTCGACGTCGAGGCCACCTGCACGACGATCGACGACGCCTACGAGCAGTATCAGACGCTGCTCGATCAGGGTGGCGCATCAGCGGAGCAGGTCGATGCTGCCCGCGACCAGCTCGTCGTCACGCTCGACGGACTCGCGGCGGACGTCGATGGGCAACTCGGCGACCTGATCAGCTCAGGCGCCCAGCAGATCGGTGGAATGACCGACCTGCAGGCACCCGAGACCATCGAAGCGATCGATCAGCTCAAGGTCTCGATCTCGACCTTCTGCGACTGACGCCACCGAGCTCGCGCGTCGCGAGGAGGAGCGCAGATCAGGAAAGCGCCTGCGTCAACAGTGTGCGAGCCAGACGGCGCGCCACCTCGAACGGCTGCGCGAAGGTCTCCATGCCGACGGTGACGATCGCGCCCTCGTAGAGAAGCATCAAACCCTGTGCCGTCGACTCGGCGGCTGAGGCGTCCGCCTCGCGGCACAGCTCGACGAACAGCTCGAGCAGCCACGTCTTCTGCCGCGAGACCTCAGGGAAGACGGGGTGTCCGTCGTGACCGTCGCCGATCTCGGCGCGGGCGTTGATCGCGCTGCATCCCTTCGGGCTGTTCTCATCCGACCAGCTGATCGCGGCGTCGAACACCGCGAGGATGCGCGCCGCCCCCGGCTCTGGAACCCCGGCGAGGTGCTCGGCGACATGCGCACGCCAGCGGGCATCCCGATGCTGCAGATACGCGACGACCAGTGCCTCCTTCGAACCGAACCGGTCATAGAGAGTCTTCTTCGTGACTCCTGCGGCGTCGGCGATCGTGTCGACGCCGATCGCATGGATGCCGCGCTCGTAGAAGAGCCGTGAAGCGGCATCGAGCACACGGGTGGCGCCCGGCGTGAGCGGGGCGAGTTCGGGAATCGAAACGGCCATGACAGCGACTATACCAACCTGTATAGTCGCTGTCATGGGTAAACAGATCGGTATAGTTCGAGCCGGGGTGACGATCGTCGCCGCTGCGGCTTTCGTCTTGAGTTGGAGCTCCGGATTCCTCGTTCCGGCGATCGCCACGGTCGACGCCTCACCGCTGACTCTGCTGGTGTGGCGGTTCGTTCCACTCGCCGTGGTCCTCCTCGCAGTCGTCGCAATCACGCGCGCTGACAGAGACGCGACACGGGCGGACGTGCGGAACCAGGCGCTCATCGGCCTCTTCGCGCAGTTCGGCTACTGCACGGCGGTTTACGCGGCGATCGCGGAAGGCGTCGCCACCGGCACCACGGCGCTGATCGATGCCGTGCAGCCGCTCGTGGTCGCGATGCTCGTAGGTCCGCTGCTGGGGCTGCGAGTCCGTGGAGCGCAGTGGGCCGGTCTTGTCGGGGGCGCTGCGGGGGTGCTTCTGGTCGTGCGTTCGCAGCTCGACGACTCCACCGCGCACCCGGCCGCCTACCTGTGGCCTGCCCTCGCGATGATCTGTCTGATCATCGGCACCTTCCTTCAACGCCGCTCTGCACCGCGGACCGGGACGCTCGTCACGCTGACCATCCACGTGACCGTGACCGCCTTGGCGCTGTTGCCGGTCGCCGCGATGTTCGGCGCGCTCATCCCGCCGGCATCCGTCTCCTTCTGGCTTGCGTCCGCATTCACCGCCGTCTTCCCGACGCTCGCGGGGTACGGCCTGTACTGGTGGCTGCTGCGCCGGATCGGAATCACCGCACTGAACGCCCTCCTCTTCCTCGTCGCTCCGACGACCGCGGCTGCTGGGGCGCTTCTCCTCGGCGAGCCCCTCACGGTCGTGACGCTCCTCGGGTTCGCTCTGTGCGCTGCGGGTGTGGCCGTGGTGCTGACGAGCGAGGCACGCGCCTCGACGTCCCCCGTGGAGATGGCTGGACGCGCACAATAGGAGGACCATGATGACCGACGTCTCCGTCTCAGTAGTCATACCGGTGCGCGATGACGCGCGCCTGCTGGACGCGTGCCTCCAGGCTCTGGATCAGCAGACCCGCCGCGCGGACGAGATCATCGTGGTCGACAACGGCAGCACCGATGACACGGTCACTGTCGCTTTACGGTACGGAGCCCGAGTGGTGAGCGAACCAGTCCAGGGGATACCGCAGGCCGCATCGGCCGGCTACGACGCGGCGTCGGGAGACATCATCGCGCGCCTGGATGCCGACTCCCGCCCCGGCCCGGACTGGATCGAGAGGATCGTGGAGAGGTTCGCGTACCGCGCCGATCTTGATTTCCTCACCGGCGACCCGCGCTTCTACGGATCGACTCCTTTGGTGCGGTGGATGGGGGAGCACCTCTACATCGGAGGCATGTACGCGGTGCTCACGCCCTTCCTCGGGCACGCGCCGCTGTTCGGCTCGAACATGGCGATGCGCACCGACGCCTGGCGGATGCTGAGCGGCGAGGTGCATCGGGATGAGCAGAACATCCACGACGACTTCGATCTCTCGTTCCATGTGCGCCCCGATATGACCGTGCTGCGCGACCGCGGCATCGTCGTGGACGTGTCGGCGCGACCATTCCAGGACTGGGCCTCGCTCCGACGACGGCTCAGCTTCGTACTGCCCACCGTCAGGCTCCATCTACCGCAGGAAGCCCCGCATCGGCGGCGCCAGGCTCGTCGCCGCGCGCGCACCGGGTCGCCCGCGGCCGGGTGACTCAGTTGCCGGATCGGGCGTACATGTCGAGCAGGTCCGCGCTGAGCTGGTGCGGCGTGGTCTCGCTCGGGCTGTGTCCCGTCGGGTAGACGCGGAACTCCGCGTGGATGTCGCCGGCGTAGCGCTCGTGCGCGGACAGCGGCCACAGGTCGCGTGATCCGGCGGCGACGAGCTTGGGTAGAGGCAGATCTCGCACACGACTCCGCATATCCGGAGATCTCATCATCAGCCCGACGATCTCCTCGACGCTGCGCTGACTGGTGAGAGCGAAGCGCGCTCGCACGAACTGGAGCCGTCTGGGCGGTACGCGATTCTTGTTCGTCACGATGCCCCAGATCATCAGAGCGGCGCCGCGCCGCGCACTCGTGAACGGCGCGAGGCGCCCCAGCCACCGCATGCTCTCGAAGACGTTGCCCGAGCTCGGGGGCGTCGTCAGGAGCGCGAGGGAGAGCAGGAGGTCCGGGCGGTGCACGGCTACGAGCTGAGCGATGGTGCCGGCGAACGAGTAGCCGAGAAGATGCGCTGGGCCGCCCGATTCGAGGAAGGCGATCAGGTCGTCGATGAAGAGCTGGTACGTGTACGTCGACTGATCGCCGGCTGCCTGCGACTGGTACTGGCCGGCCAGATCGAACGACTGCACGAAGTAGCCGGCCTGCGCGAGGATCGGCAGCATCAGCGCGAAGTCCTCCTTCGATCCTGTCGCACCGGGCACCAGCACGACGCGCGGGTGCGCCGGGTCGCCCAGCGACAGCACGGCCAACTCCCCGCTGGGTGCGGAGAACCGGGACTGCTTCGACCCAGCCGGCGGGATCGTCCAGTCGACGTCGCGGAGAGCAGCGTCCAGGGCTGCCGGCGGCACCGATGTCCGCTCGCTCCTCGAATCTGTCGACACGCTCACAAGGTACTCTTCACGGCGCTCGCGCAGAAGGATCTGAACCGGTGGGGTCAGGACTACAGGAGCAACTGACTGAGCGGGTGCACGAAGTAGCGCAGTGAGTACGCCTCCCAGACTGCGCCGATGATGAGCAGCGCCAGCGCGGGTAGCGCAAGCAGACCGATCCGCTGCAGGCCTCGGAGATACCCCTGACGACGGTTCTTCGCTCCGATCGTGCGGGGGAACAGCCAGTACTTGCCCAACAGGTAGGCGCCGAGGAGCAGCAGGATGTATGCCTGGAGCTCGATGACGAACGTCAGCGAGTGCGGAATGAGTGCAACCCATCCCTCGGGAGAGGCCGGAACGAGCGTGATACCGGTTTCCACAGCCCAGTATCCGAAGAACGCGAGGCCGGCAAATGGCACGATGACAGACGGCAACACGATCGTCAGCAGGCTGAGTCGGAAGAGGTTGACTCCAAGGATCGTGAGCGCGAACAGGGCCGGGATGTTCACCAACCAGCGCACCAGTTCGCCGGTGCCGTCCTCTTCCAGACCCGCGGCTTGCGCCGCGTTGAGGTCGGGGAAGATGAGTCCGATCACGAACCCGACGAGGGCGAGGCCGTAGGCAGCCACGTTGATGATGAAGTAGTCGCGCTTGTTGTCGCGGATGATTCGGAACGGGCGTCGCCAGAACGGGACCTGTGCAGCAGGCCTGATGCGGAGGGATTCGGTTGTCATGCTCCTATCGCACTCTGTTTTCCGCCTCTCGTGAAGTGTCGTGGTGTCACGGAAAGAGGTGACACCATGTCACTCTCGCCGACGTGAGAATGGGCGATCGCTTGTCAGCGAGCAGGCCTGGCAGTCGGTCACAGCTCTCGAGTGCGATAGAGGCGTGCGGACACGAGAATCGCGCAGACGATCCCGATGGCGCCGATCAGCACGCCGACTCCGACGATCGTCGCCAGGGGGAGTCCTTCGAAAGCCTTCCCGAATTGAACGTGCGCACCTGTCGCCTGCAGAAGCCAGGCGAGACCCGCGACGACGAACACGGGTGCATACGCCATCAGGCGACCCCTTGAGTAGCCGATGCGGAAGAACACGGGGAGCTGCAGCGCCATCGACAGCCCGACGAACGCGAGTGCGGCGGCATGTGCGATCAGTAGGAATTCCGGCTCGACCCGTCCACCCCGCACCATCGTGCTGAGGACGGTGACGACTGTCGCCAGCGCTGCTGCCGCGAGGTAGTAAGCGATGAGCGACAGCGTACGTCCGAGGACGACGACGCGCCGAGAGACTGGAAGTACTCCGTAGAGAGTGTCCAGGCGCCCGCGCTCATCACCGAGGAACGGCGCCGACACCATCAACGACGTGACGACGGCCGATGCCATGATGGCCATCCCGGGGACGGGCAGGAGAACACCGACGGCTGCAACGAAGAGCAGGGTGAGGATCGTCTGCGTGCGGGGGAACCAGGAGGACAGGTCCAGGCGGGTGAATGCGGAGGTCATACGGATACTCCCTGCTGCTCGGATCCGAGATGGATGATGATGTCGTCGATGCTTGCCGGGTCGATGACCACCTCCTGGCCGAATGCTGCAGAGTCAGACAGCCGGATCAGTGCAGACCATTGCTCACCCGAACGTTCCAGACCGATGAGAGGAGCGGTGGGGGCGGGCCCAGCACCTCGGGCCATAGCGAACTCCTCGGCGACGTCGGGGAGCGCGCCCTCGTATGCGATGCGACCATCGACGAGTACGACGAGCTCGTCGGCGAGGCTGTCGAGATCTGTCGTGATGTGGGTCGAGAAGAGCACCGTGTGGGTCGGGTCGAGCATGAAATCTCGGATGAGGTCGCCGATATCGCGACGGCTGGCTGGATCGAGGCCGCTGGAGGGCTCGTCGAGGATCAGCAACTCGGGGGACTGCGCGAGCGCCACGGCAAGCGAGAGCTTCACTCCCTGCCCTCGTGACAACTCGCCCACGCGCTGATCAGACGGCACTGAGAGTCGATCGAGCAACTCCCCGAACCTTTCCCTGTTCCACCGCGGGTAGAACGGTGCGAGGCGTGGCCCGAGGGAGCTCACACGCCACTCTGGTGCGGCGGTGGGCTGATCGAGCACGATGCCGGTGCGTGCGAGGGCCTGAGGCGCGCCCGCAGGGTGCCCGAAGACCTCGACGCCGCCAGATTCCGGAATCAGCAGGCCCAGCAAGGCGCGGATGATCGTGGTCTTGCCCGCTCCGTTGGGACCGACAAGTCCGACGACGGAGCCGCGAGAAAGTGTCAGTGAGACGCCGTCGACTTCGAAGTCCGGCCGTCGTACGCGCAGGTCGGTGATCTTCGCCACGTGATCAGTCATTTTCGCTCCATATCTCTTCGAGGCGGTTTTGGGTGTCAATCAGGCTCATTCGGGCATGCCGGGCAGCGATCAATGCCTCGCGTAGTGCGTCGTCAACGCGCGCTTTCAGCGTTGCCGACGCCAGGGTCGGTTCGACCTCCAACACCACGAAGCCGCGTCCGTGCTCGCTGTGCACGAGTCCCTCCGCGGCGAGGTCGTTGTATGCGCGCGTGACGGTGATCACGCTCACCCGGAGATCGGCGGCGAACTGCCGCAGTGACGGCAGAGTCTGCCCCGGCTGCACCTCACCGGAAAGGATCGATGAGCGAACCTGTGTCTTGATCTGCTCGTAGATCGGTGTGGCAGAGGCCGTCGAAACCACGACTCGCATCGCACTCCCTACTGTTATTGTGATTAGTAACAGTAGATCAATTGTGTGAACAATGCGAGTTCAGCTTTCGTAGTAGGGCTGGCCTCCGCTCAACCCCTGCAGGTCGCCGAACAGGGCCAAGATCCTGTCACTCATCTCGACCTGGGTCATGATGATGCAGATCGTGCCGTCGGGGTCCACGAAGAAATCAGTGCCGAGGCCGCCGGACCAACCGAAGCGGCCGCGGTGCGGACCGTCCGTGACGACGGAGACGCCGTAGCCCCAGCCCGTGTTCTCCCAGAACCCGGGGAAGAAGCTGTCCGGTCCCTTCGCGGACGGCTTCACCTGGTCGCCGGTCATGCCGGCCCGCAATTCAGCGTCGATCAACCGACCGTCGACCAGTGCCCGCAGGAAGGCGTGATAATCCGCGAGAGTGGAGACCAACTCCGCGTGACTCACATCGAACGGGGCAGGTTCGACATAGAAGCCGGTACCGGCGGACTCGGACTGCTCGATACCTTCCGCCCTATGCCGGAACGCCGCAGGCAGCCGGTGCGCGCGATCCACCGGCACGGTGAAACCGGTGTCGCGCATCCCGGATGGTCGGAACACGGTGTCATCCAGTACTTGCTCGGTGCTCCGGTCAGTGACGCGGCCGAGCAGTATGCCCAGGATGCCGAATGAGTGGTGGTACCGCCATCCTTCGCCGGGCTCGAACGCGAGCGGAAGAGCGGAGAGCGCGTCGAGCCAGTCCTTCGCTCCCAGGTCCACAGGTTCGGCGCCCGCGTCCACGCCCGCGTCGACCATCGCCTGCCGCAGCGGAGAATCAGAGGTCATCATGCCGTAGCCGGATTGGTTGGTGAGCAGGTGGCGCACGGTGATCGGATGCTGCGCGGGTCTCCAGTTCTCCAGGGGCGCGTCGGCGTGGGTGAGCACGCGCGGCTCGGCCAGCTCCGGCAACCACGTCGCGACCGGATCGTCCAGAGCGATCACGCCGTCCTGCACCAGACGAAGAGTCGCGACGGAGGTGATCGCCTTCGTCATCGACTGGATGCGGAAGATCGCGTCGGTCTGCAACGGCGGTCCTCCGGGAGCAGCGAGGCCGACCGCGATCGGCTCATAGCTCTCACCGATCGTGCCCACCGCCCCCGGCATCGTGCCGGCATCGATATGACGGGTGAGGAGATCGCGCAGAGCGTCGGACACGTGGTGCTCCTTGATCGGAATACGTCGTGGGGAAAGTCGTGGGCCAAGGATAGCCCTGCCTCAGCACCGCGTTCGAGTGTGCGTACGCAGGTCAGGCAGGCGTTACGCCTACGATCAGAGAAATGGATCGGAGGGCATATGACGACGCTCTACTTCGCCCGGCACGGCGAGACCGAGTGGCATGCCGAACATCGCTACGCAGGGTCGTCCGATGTGGCGCTCGTGCCCGACGCGACAGCGCAGGCCGCGGGACTCGCCGCGTGGGCGGGCACGGCCGGACTCGCCGCCATCGTCGCTTCCCCGCTGAGCCGCGCGCGACTGACCGCGGAACCTGCCGCCGAGGCTGCACGGCTGCCGCTTCGCGTAGATCCCCGTCTCGTGGAGATCGACTTCGGGCGCGGCGAGGGGATGTCGCCTGCGGAGCTTGCGGCGACCTTCCCCGAAGACTGGGCCGGATTCGAGCGGCAGCCGGCGCGGCATCCGCTTCCGGGCGGAGAGTCAGGACGCGACGGCATCGCCCGCGCGATGCCGGTGCTCGATGAGCTGGCGGCCGAGTTCCCCGACGGCTGCGTGCTCGTGGTCGGGCATGCGACTCTGATGCGTCTCATGCTCTGCGAACTCGTCGGACTCGACCCCGACTGGTACCGCGACATCTTCCCGGCGCTCGACAATTCGGCGCTCCTCGAACTCGACTTTCCCTATGCCGGGGAGTCGAACTGGCCAGGGCGCGCGCGCATCCTCGGCATCAATGTGCCGCCGCTCTCCCACACGCCCAGAGTGCAGCCCCATGCCGTTGACGTGGCGGTATCGCCGGAGTAGACAGGGCGGACAGACGACGCACCGGTGCCGTCGTGAGGAGTGTCCCAGATGAGCGACCCGACGAACATGCTGAGCTCAGTCATCCAGAGGATCGGACGAGCGAAGGCACTGGATGCCACGGCGAAGACACTCAGCAGCTGGGTGAATGCGGCGACACGTCCCACCTGGCTCAAGAACGCTCTTTCGGGCTCATGGCTCGGCCATCAGCTGCATCCTGTGCTCACTGATCTTCCGATCGGGGCGTGGGGCGCCGCCGTCGCGCTCGACCTCACCGGCGGGGAGGAGAGCGCATCGGCAGCACGTCGACTCGTCGGTCTCGGCATCCTCGCTTCCGCGCCGACAGCGATGTCGGGCGCCTCTGACTGGTCGAGCACCCGAGGGGCCGACAAGCGTGTCGGACTCATCCACGCGCTGTCGAACGCGGTCGCCACGACACTGCAGGCCGGGTCGTGGCTCGCCCGTCGCAGCGGCCGCCGCCGCACAGGCGTCGCCCTCAGCGCCGTCGGCCTCAGCATCACGCTCGCCTCGGCGCACCTCGGGGGACACCTGTCCTTCGTGCGCGGGATCGGAGTCAATCGAACGGCGTTCCAGCGGCCGGCGCGATCCTGGACAGACGTCGCCGCCGACAGCGAGATCCTCGATGGAACGCTCGTGCGCGTCATCGTGAACGACGTGCCGGTGCTGTTGACGCGGCAAGCCGGTCAGCTGCGTGCGATCTCAGCGGTCTGCACTCATGCGGGAGGGCCGCTGGATGAAGGAACGCTGGACCCGGACGGCTGCATCACCTGCCCGTGGCACGGCAGTCGATTCCATCTCGAAGACGGTGCCGTCGATCGGGGACCAGCCAGTGTGCCGCAACCCGTGTGGGAGGTCGACGTGGAAGACGAACGAATCCTGGTGCGCTCGGTGGACAGCGTCTGAGGCGAGCGTCTCGTGACGTCGACGGCGGGCTCCCTCCTCCGCGACCTGCATCAGGTCGCGGACCTGAACGCCCACCCGAATCGGCACTACCGAGGGGATGCCGGCGTGCTCGGAGTGCGCATGGGAGCGGTGTTCGACATCGCCAAGCGCCACATCGAGATGCCGCTCGCCGAGATCGTGCGACTCCTCGAGGAGGAGCAGTATGAACCCCGGCTGGCGGCGTTCTGCGTCATGGACTTCCAAGTGCGCCGCCCACGGGTCTCGGACGCCGAGCGCGAGGAGCGCTATCACCTGTATCTGCAGCGGCACGATGCGATCGACTCCTGGGACATGGTGGATCGAGCAGCGCCTCGCGTGGTCGGCGTCTTCCTTCGCAACAGGTCGAGAGCGCCCCTGTTCGGCCTCGCCGCCTCGACTGACCCGCTGCGTCGGCGAACCGCGATGACGGCGCCGCTCGCGTACACCCGCCCTGTGCATCCGGCCGGGATCACCGATCTGCTGCGTCTCGCTGAGGAACTCGCAGTAGACACGGATCCCGTGGTGAGCAGACCGGTCGGAATCGCGCTCAAGCACGCCGGCGCCGTCGCACCCGAGGAGGTGCGTGCTTTCCTCGACAGGATGGGCGACCGCCTGGCTGCACCGGTGCGTCGTGAGGCGCGCTCCAAGCTGCCGTAGGGCACGGACTTCGCGTCACACCTGTCGTGGCGTCTCGCCGCGTGCTCGAGCCACGACGATGCCCCGCTGCGACGTCGAAAAGCGATCGAGCATCTCCTTCAGCTGCGGCGCCTCGACATCCGCTCCGAACGCTTCGGCACCCGGCTCCAGCATGATACCCGAGGCAAGAGGGCCGGCGACGACCGGATCGAAGCCGAGATCGTCCACGAGCGTTGCGACGATCGAGACGTCCACCGGGTCGTCACCTGCGATCGCGATCGCCTTGCGTCCCGCGCTGCCGGACGGACGCGCTTCGTCCTCGAGGTCCTGATAGCCCATGTGGCTGAGCGCCTTCACCACGCGTGCGCCGGTGAGGTGCTCCTGCACGAGTTCGCTGGTCGAGGTTCGTGCATCACTCAGATCGTCGCGGATGCCGTCCGAGCCCCACCAGTAATTCATCGCATCGATCACCAGAGTGCCGCGCAGGTCGTCAACCGGCAGCGTCCGATACCTGCCCAGCGGCAACGCCAGAATCACTGCATCTGATGCGGCGACGACCGTCGCGATGGTCGCCGCCTCCGCACCGATGGCCTTCATCGCGGGGGAGATGAGAGCGGGATCTTTCGACCCGGCCGCCAGCACGCGGTAGCCGGCGGACGTCGCGAGCCGGGCGAGTACCGTGCCGAGTCTGCCCGCGCCGAGGATGCCGAGGGTCCGGATCCTGCGCGCTTCGCTCTCCACGACGCCAATCGTACGGCGGCGGTCCCGCTCCGCTGGGAGGAAGTGCTATTCGTCGAGCCTGAGGCGCATCTCGTGGACCGAACGCTCCGCTTTCGAAACCCGCTCGGACATCGCGGAGACGCTGTGATCGGCCGCGTCGACGTCGTCGCGCGCCTGGTCGTGTTCGCGACGGGTGCGCTCAAGCTCGGCCTCGAGATCGCCGATGCGTGTGGAGAGCTGATCAGCTCGGCGATTCGCATCTTTCCGATCGTGTTCTGCCTTCGCGAGCGCCCGTTCCGCGACTGTGAGCTCCTCTTCCGCGTCGTGGACGGCGCGTTCGGCCTGTCGGCGCTGTCGCCGCGCGCTCAGTTCGTCAGCGGGAGGCGGAATGGCGCCGGGGAGCCCGCCGGCGACGACCGCATCGATCTCGAACGGCAAGGCACTGGACGGTCGGAGTTCACGTATGAGCCTGCCTGAGGCGACGGCGGCTGCAGCCTCGGGATCGAAGAACGCCGAGTTGATGGTCTGCTGCACGGCTTCGAGAGTTGCCGGCGTGATGCGTTCTCCACGGCTGACGGCGAGCTCTGCTGCATCCTTGGCCAGGCGGCTCGTGAGCGCTCGCCGCTGGCGGCCGAGTTGTGCGAGCGCCTGTGCGTCGAGGTCGGCCTGCGCTTCGCGAAGCTCTGCGGCCAGCTGCAGTGCTTCCCCGAGTTGGTCGGAGCGCTCTCGCGCGAAGACGTTCACCACCCATGCGGCCACGGAGGGCTTCCGTAGGGCGCGCACCTGTTGGGCGACATCGCGGTCGGATGCTGCCTTCGCATGTGCGTTGCGGACCGCGACGAACTCGTCCGGCGGTCCGGCGTAAAGTGCTGTAGCGATCTCCGCGAGCGTTGCTTCTGCGGTCATGCTGCCAGCCTGTCACGCCGCCTGCGCGTCAGTCGACAGCCACCTTGTTGCGCCGCACCTGCCGCACGCGCACGAAGATCCACACGGCGGCAGCCACCACGACGACGGCGATGACGACCTTCTGGAACACTCCGGCGTACTCTTCGACGACGTGCCAGTTCGCGCCGAGGAAGTAGCCGGCCAGAACGAAGATCGTGTTCCAGATCGCGCTGCCAGACGCCGTGAGCAGCGTGAACCGCAGCAACGGCATCCGCTCGATACCGGCCGGAATCGAGATGAGGCTGCGGAAGATCGGGATCATCCGGCCGAAGAACACGGCCTTCGAACCGTGTCGTGCGAACCATGCCTCCGTGCGCTCGACGTCCTGCGTCTTGATCAGGGGGAGCCGCTCGACGATCGCGTACATGCGACGTCGGCCCAGCCATGCGCCGATGCCGTACAGGGCGAGGGCGCCGACGATCGAACCGACGGTGGTCCAGATCAGCACCTCGACGAGGCCGAGGGTTCCCTGCGCTGCGGCGAACCCGGCGAGAGGCAGGATGACCTCGCTCGGCAGCGGCGGGAAGAGGTTCTCCGCGGCGATGGCGACTCCGGCGCCGACACCGCCAAGCGTCTCCATGAGCGAGACCGCCCATGCGGCGATCGCGTTGAGGTTCTCGGCTCCGGCATCCATGTTCTCCAGGCTAGGAGGCGGCGCCTGAGGATCTCCGCTGAGGCAGCGGATGTTCATCTGCCGGCAGGAAGGGCGTGAGGCGCGGCGTCCAGCACCGCACCGCGCGTGCATATTCGTCATATGCGGCGCCGAAGCGATCCTCCAGGTCGAGTTCCTCGAGCGGGCGGACCACCCAGTTCCACACGAGCGAACCGCACAGCGCGTAGACGACGACCAGCCACGAATCGATGATCAGCCCGACACCGACGCCCTGTGCGATACCGGCCAGCGCCATGGGATTGCGCACGAACCGATACGGCCCGGCGATCACCAGCCGGCGCGCAGTCGCCGAGGGGAGAGGCGTGCCCTGCCCCTGCGTCGACATCGCGGCCGCCGACCAGACGCCGAGCGCGCTCGCCGCGAGCAGCAGCACCAGGCCGGCCCACCGCCCGGCCTCCGGAAACGGTATATGCAGATTCCACCGGCGTTCGACGAAGGAGATGATCACCGGGAACACAGCGAGGAACAGCCCCCAGAACACGATGAGTTGACCGGTGGTGCGCGCCACATGCGCGGACGTGGACGTCACCGGCGCCAGACGAATGGCGAACGGGCCGAGCAGGATCCACTCGGTGGGCAGCCGTTCGAGCCGGACGAGCAGACCTGCAGCGACGCTGCCGACGGTCGCGGCGATCATCAGCAACGCGCCCCAGCCGGCGAGTCCGGTGAACGTCGCGTACAGCGCCATACTGACGCCGACCAGCATCGTCCAGGGTGCGACGACCCAGATCAGCGGACGTACTCCGTACGCGACCAGTGCCGATCCGATCACGAACAGCGGGATGTCGAAGAACGCGACGAGGGTCGGATCCAGCTCTCCGAGAGTGAGCGAGCGGATGCTGTCGCTGAAGAACACACCGATCCACCAGGCGGCGCCCGCCAGCGCCTGAGTGGCGAAATACAGACGTCCCGCGCGTGAATCGAGGCGGATTGCGGGCATGGGGCGAGTCTATGAGTGATCGGCGGGCCACGAGCGTCTGCGATGCTCTTGTCTCGGCGGCAGGAGTTCATAGGCTGTAGCCATGGACAGGACGATCGTGATCGCGGTGCCGGCGCCGATACCCCACGGACATCGCATCGAGGTGGTCGAGCGCGTGGACGACACCGGGTCGCGCTCTCTCGTCGTGCTCACCGATCTCGAGACCCGCGTCCGCTATCGGCAGGAAACGTCACCGCCATCGGAGTCGGCGACGTGGACCGGGCGAGTGCTGGAGTGCACGATCGCCCCGACGAGAGGTGGGGTCACGACGACTCTTCTCGTGGATCCGACGGGCCCCGGTTCAGCGGAGGCCGACGTCGCCTTGCGCAGCGCAGACGCCGCTGCGGACAGGGCCAGCGGTGAAGCACTCCGCTGGGGTGGGGGAGATCGAGTGCCCGAACCGGAGCCACCGCGCTTCTGGTGAGGCGAGACTCGGAGACGCTCAGGAGCGCTCGCGCAGCATCCGCTCACCCGAATCGACGTACGCCTCGAAGAGGTCGGTGACATCGCGCAGGCGTGAGACGGCGTGATGGCCCTCGACCACGTCCTCGCCCGCTCTGAGGGTGCGCACGAATGCCCGCGCACGTTCATGACTCGCGGCGAGCAACTGTTCGAATCCACCCGCAGCCTCGACCAACAGTCGCCTGCTGCCCGGTTGCGGAATCGTTCGCGCCAGGCCCCACGAGACCAGTTCACGGATGGACGTGCTCACCGCACCGGCGCTCAGCGACAGCGCCGCACGGACCTGGTCCGATGATGCCGGCTCTGCACTAACGAGCAGATAGCCGTACACCCGTCCGGTGGCGCGGGAGAGGTTCCAAGAGGTGAGCAGGTCGCCAACGGTGTCGATGAATCTCTGGCGCTCGTCATCCACGATCTGCACTCCGGTTCTGAGCGGCGATCGTCTCCAGGATCACCGCGGTGACCGCTTCCGGTGCGTCCAAGGGTGAGATGTGGCCCGCTGCGGGAATGACGTGCTCCGTGGTGTTCTCGGTCTGCGCCCACTTCGGCATCGCCGTCCGGATGTTTCCGGTGCGATCCTCCGCGCCGCGGATGAGCGTGAGTGGCACGGGTGTTCGCGCGCCGGGGTCTGGATCGACCAGTGAGAGCGTGGCGCGCCATACGTCGAGGAACACCTGCTTCGGCATCCGTTCGAAGCACTCGCGTGCGTAGGCGATGCCGGCGGGGGTCGTCGCCGACGCCTTCGCCATGAGATCAGGGAGCCGCGTCGCGGGCACCAGAGAGAGAAGGGGTGCGGCCAGATGCAGCCCGAGGCGCTCCATCGTCGTCAACGGCCCGGCGTTCCACGTGGAGTCGACGACGATGAGCGCGCCGGCGAGTTCGGGATGGCGCTTCACGACGGTCTGCGACAGGTTGCCCCCGAGGGAGTGGCCGATCAGCGTCGGACGCTCGAGCGCAAGGTGCCGGACAAGCGAGACGAGGTCTTCGATCGCATCCGCTGCGCGAAAGCGGACGCCATCATCGAGAACGGATGCGCCGTGCCCGCGCAGATCACCGTGGACGACACGGAATCCGGCTTCCTCCGCAGCGCGCGCCTGCGCGTCGAACATGGCGTGATCGACACCTGCACCGTGAGCGAAGACGACGGCGTGGCCGTCTCCGCCGCTGTCGGAGAAATGCAGGTCGCAGCCTGGGCGCGGCAGCAGTCGGTCTAAATTCACCATTTTTTGAAAATAGCAGAAGAAGTGGGGCGGCGTCGAGAAACGTTCATCGGAAGTCACGGGATCGATGCTCGATACCGGTGCGCAGATCCTGGAAGCCGTCGGCGAGCACATTGATCACACCCTCGGGGGAGCGCTCCAGCATGCCCCGCACGATCAGTGCAGGAGAATCTCTGGCGATCCGTCGATAACGGTTCCAGACTCCGGTCGAGCAGACCACGTTGACGAGTCCGTGCTCGTCCTCGAGGTTGAGGAACGTGACCCCTGCCGCCGTCGCCGGACGCTGCCGGTGGGTGACGAGACCGGCGACCTCGATGCGCCGGCCGACCTCGTGCTCGCGCAGCTGCGCGGCGGTCAGCACACCCCGCTCACCCAATGCGGAACGGAAATGCGCCATCGGGTGGTCATCCGTCGAGACACCGATGGCGGAGAGATCGGCAGCCAACTGCTCGTAGTTCGTCTGGTCGGTGAACAGTGGGGGCTGTACGGACACGGTCGTGCCAGGCAGGAAGCGGGCTCGATCGGATGCTGCGGCGCCAGCGAGCCAGATCGCCTCACGCCGCTTCAGCCCGAGGCACTCGAAGGCGCCAGCCGTGGCCAGCGCCTCCAACTGAGCGGCTGTGGCATCCGTGCGCCGCACCAGATCATGCAGATCGCGATAGGGGCCGTTCGTCTCGCGCTCGGCCACGATGCGCTCCGCCATCGGCTTCCCGATCCCACGCACCTCGCTGAGGCCGAGACGCACGGCGAAGGCGCCGTCACGGCGGTGCTCTGCCGACTCATCCGCCGCGTTGCGGTCGAACCGGGGCGCGGCCGGCTGCTCGTACCTGCTGCAGGAGTCGCGCCCGGTCGTTGCGGGAGAATCCGTCCGGTATTCCAGAGACAGAGGCTCCAGAGAGTCTGTGGCCGCCGACGCGTGCAGATCCGGCCGCCGCACCTCGACGCCGTGCCGTCTGGCATCGGCGGTGAGCGTCGACGCGGAGTAGAAGCCCATCGGCTGGGAACGCAGGAGTCCGGCGAGGAAGGCAGCGGGGTAGTGCAGCTTCAGCCAGGAGCTGGCGTAGACGAGCAGGGCGAACGACAGGGAGTGCGACTCGGCGAAGCCGAAGTTCGAGAACGCCTGGATCTGCTCGTAGATGCGATCGGCCTGTTCGGGAGAGAGACCGTGGCGCTCCATGCCCGCGTAGAGCTGCTTGCGGATGCTGTCGATCCGCTCCAGGCCACGCTTGGAGCCCATGGCACGCCGAAGGGTGTCGGCCTCGTCGGCGGTGCAGTCGCCGATCGTCGTGGCCATCTGGATGAGCTGCTCCTGGAAGATGGGGATACCGAGGGTGCGCTCCAGCGCCGGCTTGAGGACCGGGTGCGGGTAGGGGATGTCCATCAACACGGGTTCCTCGCCGCGGGCCATCCGACGGCGATTGTCCTCATCGATGCGGTCCTTCTCCATCTTGCGCCGGACGAACGGGTGCACCGCACCACCCTGGATGGGGCCAGGGCGGATGAGTGCGATCTGGATGGCGAGATCGTAGAAGCAGCGGGGCTGCAGCCGGGGGAGCAGACCGATCTGCGCACGGGATTCCACCTGGAACACTCCGATCGAGTCGGCGCGGCAGAGCATGTCGTAGACCGCAGGCTCCTCCTTGGGGATCGTCTCCAGCGTCCAGTGCTCCCCGGTGGAGGAGGCGATCAACTCGAAGCAGCCCTGCAGCGCCGCGAGCATCCCCAGCCCCAGCAGATCGAACTTCACCAGCCCCATCCACGCGGCGTCGTCCTTGTCCCACTGGATGACAGTGCGATTCTCCATCCGGGCGTGCTCGACCGGCACGACCTCTCCCACCGGGCGTGCGGTGAGCACCATTCCGCCGGAGTGGATGCCGAGATGCCGCGGCGCCTTCAGCACCTCGCCGGCATACTCCAGCACTGTCTCGGGGATGTCGTGCCCGTCCACCGGCATCAGGTCAGCGCCCCAGCCGTCGACCTGCCGCGACCACGCATCCTGCTGGCCGGGGGAGTAGCCCAACGCCCTCGCCATGTCGCGCACGGCGTTCTTCGGCCGATACTGGATGACATTCGCCACCTGGGCGGCGCACTCGCGGCCGTATTCGCCGTAGACCCACTGGATGATCTCTTCGCGCCGGCCGGAGTCGAAGTCCACGTCGATGTCCGGCTCCTCCTCGCGCGTACTGGCGAGGAACCGTTCGAACGGGAGGCCGTAGAGGATCGGGTCGACCGCGGTGATGCCGAGCAGGTAGCAGACGGCGCTCGCCGCGGCAGATCCGCGCCCCTGACAGAGGATGCCGCGGCGCTTCGCCTCGGTGACGATGCCGTGCACGATGAGGAAGTAGCCGGGGAAGTCCTTCTCCTCGATCACGTTCAGCTCGCGTTCGATCCTGGCTCGTCCGTCGTCATCGAGTCGTGGATACCGAGCGGGGACGGCATCCCACACCAGACGGCGCAGCCAGCTCATCGGGGTGTGCCCCTCTGGCACCTTCTGCCTCGGCAGGTCAGGGCGGGCGCGACGCAGCGGGAAGGCGGACTCCTCGGCGATGACCAGCCCATGCGAGATCGCACCGGGGTAGCGCTGGAACCGCGCGGTCATCTCCGCCCCGCTTCGCAGATGCGCTGCACCGTGGGAGGGCAGCCATCCGTCCATGTCGTCCATGCTGCGCACCGCCCGCACCGCAGCCATCGCCTCTGCCAGCCCGGCGCGCTCCGGAGTCGCGTAGTGCACGTTGTTCGTCGCCACCACGGGGAGGCGGTGGGCGGTGGCGAGATCGGCGAGGGCGTCGTTTCGACGGGTGTCCTGCGGATCGCCGTGGTCGAAGAGCTCGACGACGACATTGTCCCCACCGAACAGGTCGACCAGACGACGCAGTGGCGTCGCGGCATCGCCCCTGGCGAGTCCCTGGCGGACACCGCCCTTGCGGCATCCTGTGAGGATCGTCCAGTTTCCGTCCGCGCTCGACGCCAGATCATCGAGATCGTAGACCGGGCGTCCTTTCTCGCCGCCGCGCAGCTGTGCCCTGGTGATCGCTCCGGAGAGGCGGTGATATCCCTCGAGGCCGCGCGCCAGTACCAGCAGATGCTCGCCCGCAGGGTCGGGAACGCCGCCCTGCGGGGAGGGGAGTCCGAGCGAGAGTTCGGCACCGAAGACGGTCTGCAGTCCGTTCTGTGCTCCGTGCTGCCCTTCGGCCTGAGCCCTGGTCGTCATCAGATCGGCGACCTCTGCGAACCTGGCGGCGCCGTAGAAGCCGTCGTGGTCGGTGATGGCGAGAGCCGTGAGCCCGAGTCGAGTGGCCTCTGCGAGCAGTTCCTCGGCGGATGAGGCGCCGTCGAGAAAGGAGTACGACGTGTGCGCATGCAGCTCGGCGTATGGGACGGCATCCTCGGGAGGGAGGACCGTCGGTGGGGGTGCGGTGACCCGACGACGACTGACCGGCCCCGGATCCGGCCGCGGTCGAGGCTCTGCCGGCTCGGTGGGTGCGCGTCCGCTGAGGGTCTGCTCGAGCTCCTTCCAGGTCAGCGGAGGATTGTGCCAGCCCATCAGCGGTACCGCCCTTCGATCCACCAGGAGTCGTCCTCCCAGAGCACCAGCCAGGCGCGCTGCGACTCGTCGACGATCTGGAGTCGCTGTGCGAGGCGGGCCTGATCCTTGTCCCAGGTGCGCTCGCGCAGCGGCCAGGGTCCGGCCCAGCTCAGTACAGGTGACTCCTGCACCCATGCGGGTGCAGCGGAGAGTGCGCCGCGGTCATCCACGCGGGGCGCGGTGCCATCTGCTGCCGTCACCCGTGCGGGCAGCGGCGGATTGAAGATCTCGGACGGGTACGGCGGAGGCAGGCTGCCAGGCCAGGGCAGAGCGGCATCGCGCTCCGTCGGAACCTTGTCACCCCACGGCTGGAGCAGTTGCCGGTCGGTGAGCCGGCGACCGCCGACGATGACAGGGGTGACCACGCCGCGATGGCCGAGCATCGCCTGCACCCGGGAGACGGCGTGGTGCAGCCGCTGCTGCGGGCCCTGTCCGAAGAGTCCTGGCTGATGATGGGCGCTGTCATCGACCCTGGTCGGCACTATCCTCACCTCGGCGATGCCGGCCGATGCGCGATCGGATCTCGCGGGAGCGGACGCCGCAGGGGTGGTGAGAGACTCCAACTGCCAGCGCACCCGGTCGACCAGGTCGCTCGCTTCGAAGGAGGTGGGGTGCATCCACACCCGAGACGAGATCGCTCCGTCGTCGTCGGTCAGGTCGATCCGCACCTCGGTGCACACCTGTGAGAGCTCGGCAAGAGCTGCAGTGACGGCATCCGCCGTCTGCCGCACCGCGAACGCCACCTGATCGGCCTGGTCGAGAGGGCTCTCGAAAACGATCTCGCGTGCGAGCTCCGGCTCCGGATGCTGCGGCACCAGTGGCCGGGAATCGGCACCGGAAGCCAATGCGTGCAACCTCGCCCCTCGCTCGCCCAGACGGTCGCGGATGTCAGCCTCGGCAAGGGCGGCGAACTCCGCAAGAGTGCGGATGCCCAGCCTCTCGAGCAGCGCTGTGACCTCTTCATCGCCCAACGCCTGCACGGGGAGAGGGGCGAGGAACTCCTGCGACCCGCCGGGGGAGACGATGAGCGCCGGTGCGGCCAGGCGAGCGGCCTGCTCTGCGGTGAAGAGTCCGTCGGCGATGGCCGCACGAGTGCCGGGATGGTCGTGCTCGGCGAGGGCGTCGATGAGGTGCAGTGCCGCCTGCTCTTCTCCGCCGTAGTATCTGGCCGCTCCGCGGGCGCGCAGCGCGGCGAGGCCCGGACGGAGCGGCTGGACGCCGGGTACCAGCTCTTCCAGCAGCCGCAGCACGGGGAGGAAGGCGCGCTCGTCACGGCGAGGGTCGTCGGGGATGAGGCGCAACGACGGGGAACGGGTCTGTGCGAGTCGACGGCGCTGCCCGCGCCGCACCCCCTGCGCCCTGGCGGATGCCGAGCACGCGATCACGGTGTTCGCCTGAACGACGGCTACGGGTTCATCAGCCGGCGGTGCTCCGAGTGCTGCCCGAACCGGCCAGTCCGGCAGCCACAGTACGAGATGACGCGGAGGCATGCTCATCCCGCCACCGCCCAACTGCCGGATTCGGCGCTGACCACCTGAGGCACAGGCACAGGCAGCGGCGCCACAGGACGCAGGGGCGCCGGCGCGGCATCCACCCGGCCGAGAGAGGTGGGCATCCGCACCCGCACCCGACTCGGAGCCTCATGCCGGCGCCCTGACGCCCGCAGCGTCACGGTGCGATCGGCGAGGAGTCCCCAGCCGGTGCCAAGACCATGCCACTCGGTCTCCTCCACGCGGATCGTCGCCTCGCTCTGCGGCCAGGGCGCTGTGACCAGCAGCGTGCAGCCGCGATCGCGCAGGCGTGCGTTCAGCCGTGCGATGTCGGCGTCGGCGACTCTGCTGCGCGGATGCACTGCGATGAGAGGGATCACCTCGGAGAGCGCAGTGGCGACCGTGAGCCAGCGCGGACCGGGATCCGGCACGAGGATGAGACGCTCCAGCTCGACGCCGAAGCCGGCCATCGCCTCGACGCCGATCGTGGGCATGCCGATGATCGCGCACCACGAACCCTTCTGGGAGGGTGCTGCGAGCAGAGCACCCAGAAGGCTCGGCGAAGGGGAGAGGGAATAGGAGGAGCCGACTCGCAGACCGGGATCGGGCAGGAGACCCTCCAACGCGGGATCGAGGGGGAGGAAGGGCACATCGCTGCGCCGCCGCTGCATGCGGGCGATCTCGCCGCGCAGGCGATGCACCTCCTGTGCGCGGGAGGCGTTGCCCTCGCGGAGGAGAGCGGAGGGGGCGGAGAGTGCTGTGCCCATACATCCATCCTCGAATTTATCTACGAATAAAGCAAGTGAGACTCTCATGCTAATTCGCACATCCGACAACTGCTTCCGCGCTACCGTTGACGCATGCAGATCGAGTTCGAGAGTCCTGTCACGCGCTGGGAGAAGCGCGTGGAGGCCTGGTACTTCGCGACCCTGCCTGAGGAGCTCTCTCTGGAGCTACGCGAACTGCCGGCGCCGCAGCGCGGCTTCGGTTCGCTGCGGGTGCAAGCCAGGATCGGTGCCTCCATCTGGCGGACCTCGATCTTCTTCAGCGGCACAGCCTTCGTGCTGCCGTTGAAGAAGGCGATCCGTGACGCGCAGGGCATCGAGGAGGGCGACATGCTCACAGTCGATCTCGACATCATCGATCTCTGAGTCGTTCGGACGACCCATCCGACGCTGAGTTATCCACAGGCCTCATCCGCGGCATCCGCCGTTCTCGTAGCCTTCCGGCATGCCCTCTGCTTCCGCGCTGCACGAGGTGACCGTCGTGCTCGTGCACATCGGGCTGGTCGGCATCGGCGTCTGGCTGCTCGTGATCGACGCGCGCACGCACCGGCTGCCGAACCGGATCGTGCTGCCGACACTGGCTGCAGTGCTGGCGTTCGTGGGAATCGACGCGCTCGTCACGGGGCAGAGCGGCTCCATGATCGGTGCAGTGCTCGGAATGCTGGTGCTCGGCGGCATCTATGCCGTGCTTCGTGCCACGAGCAGAGGCGGGATCGGCGGGGGTGACGTGAAGCTCGCCGTCGTGATCGGACTGGTTCTGGGCTGGCACGGCTGGCAGGCGCTCGCCGTCGGCGCGGCATCCGCCTTCGTCCTCGGCGCGCTCTACGCCCTCGCGCTCATGGCGACCCGGCGTGCGAACCGATCCACTCGGATCGCCTTCGGCCCCTGGATGATCATCGGCGCGGTGCTCGGCGTCGCCGCGGCATGAGCACCATGTCGCGCACTCGGGACTATGGTGAGCACATGGCAATCGCACGACTTCACGACGGCCCGCTCGACGGGCAGATCCTTCCCCTCGAAGACATCGAGCAGGACAGCCTGATCGCACCGTACGGCGCGACCCAGGTCATCTATCGACGAGGCAGCGCCGCAGCCAACACCGGTGCGAGCGACGGACCCACCGAGGTGGGGTTCTGGTTCGTCGAGTCCAGCGACGACATCTCGCCCAGTGACGACTGACAGCAGTGACGACTGACCCTTCTCGCACGGTCGAGGTCGAGCGCAAGTACGACGTCGACGAAGCCACGCCCCTGCCTGTCTGGGACGCGGTCCCCGGTGTGGACGGCGTGACCTCCGGTGAGCACCGTGCGCTCGACGCCCGCTATCTCGACACGGCGGACGCTGCACTGTCGCACGCCGGCGTGGCACTGCGGCGGCGTACCGGCGGACCTGACGAGGGCTGGCACATCAAGGGCCCGCGCGAGGGCGATGGCCGTCTCGAATTGGGCTGGCCGCTCGGCGAAGGAGACGTCCCTCCTGAAGCGGTCTCCGACGTGATCTCGCGTTGGACGACCGACCCGCTCACGCCGCTCGCGCGCATCCGCAACGACCGCACGGCTTATCTGCTCACCGGGCCGGCGGGCGTCGTCGCCGAATTCGTGGACGACCGCGTGCGCGCCACCGACCTGCGCTCGGGGGCTGAACGCGAATGGCGCGAATGGGAGATGGAGCTGGGACCCGCGGCCCCCGCAGACGCCGCAGGTCGTGAAGAGTTCTTCACCGCGGTCGAGGATGCCATCGCCGCCACCGGTGGCCGAAGCGCGGCATCCGGATCCAAACTCGCTCGCGCACTCGGCTTCTGAACGCAAGCCCCTTTTCCTGAAGTTGTGTGCGTGCTTGAGTGACACACATGACGCCTTCTCCTGTGCTGCGCTCCATCCAGACGATCGTGCCGGAGACGGTGCTGGAGCAGGAACAGGTGCGAGACGTCTTCGCCGCACAGCCGGAGATCAGCCGCCTCGCCAAGCGCATCGTCTCGGCATCGTTCAACGGATCGGGGATCGACACCAGGCACACGGTGCTGGAAGAGCTGTCCTTCACCGCTGACGTCGCCGAGCCGCAGTTCTTCGACCGCGACACGGGCCTGCTGCTCGAGCCAGGAACGAAGACGCGCAACGAGGTGTACATCCGAGAAGCAGGGCGACTGTTCGTCGACGTCGCCAGTCTCGCGCTCGAGGCCGACCCCGACATCACCGCCGCCGACGTCACCCATGTCATCACCGTCTCCTGCACTGGCTTCTACGCCCCAGGGCCTGACTACGAGATCGCTCGCGCTCTCGGTCTGCGAGACGACGTGCGCCGCCAGCACCTCGGCTTCATGGGCTGCTACGCGTCGATGCCCGCGCTGCGTGCGGCGAGCGAGTTCTGCGCGGGAGATCCGGATGCCGTGGTGCTGGTGGTCAGCGTCGAGCTGTGCACGCTGCACCTGCGCTCCACCGACGACCCGGACATGATCGTCGCGACCTCGCTGTTCGCCGATGGTGCAGCCGCAGGGATCGTCACCTCTCGCACCTTCGACTCCGCCGTCCCGAGCCTCGCCCTCGACCGATTCCACACCGGCATCATCCCCGAGGGCAAGAAGGACATGGCGTGGACGATCGGGGACCACGGATTCGAGATGGTCCTTTCCACGGCCGTTCCGCAGCTCATCGGCGATCACATCCACGATGCGCTCAGGCCCCTGTACGCGCCGGAGGAACCGCTGGCCGAGGCGTTCGAGAACGACTCGATCGGAGAGCGCGTCGAGCACTGGGCGATCCATCCCGGTGGCCGGAGCATTCTGGATCGGGTGCAGGAGAAGCTCTTCCTCACGGACGGGCAGCTGGTGCCGGCGAGGGAAGTGCTGCGTGAGTACGGCAACATGTCCAGCGCGACGGTGCTGTTCGTCATGCGCCGGCTCCTGGAGGAGGGTGCGCAGAACGGGGAACGTGTGGCGGCGATGGCGTTCGGCCCAGGACTCACGGCGGAAAGCGCACTGATGACCGTCATCACGCCGGGGAGTCATGAGAGCTGACCTCTCGGCTCGCGCCGTCGACGAGCGTGAGTTGATGGACGATCCTGATGCGGATCTGCGGATGCTCGAGCGCACCTATGAGAGGTTCCATCTGATCAACTCGGTCGTCTCGCGGTGGCGGGCCGTCTATCGGCGCGACATCCGTCCGCGAGCGCGGAGGAGGGCGATCCGGATTCTCGACGTCGGAGCCGGAGGCGGGGATGTGTCACGCGCGTTGGCCGAATGGTCTCGACGAGACGGACTGGAGGTCGAGGTCACCGCGCTGGATGCCGACGCGAGAGCAGACCGATGGGCGCGCAGTCGCGGCGGCGGCGTGGAGTATCGATGCGCGTACACCAGCGAACTCGTGGATGCCGGTGCGACGTTCGACATCGTGATCTCCAACCATCTGCTGCATCATCTGAGCGACGACGAGCTGACGGCACTGCTGAGGGAATCCGCGGCGCTCGTTCCCGACGGCGGTCTCGTCATGCATCGGGACATCGCACGCAGCCGGCTCGCGTACCTGGGTTTCGCCGCCGGCACGCTGCCGTTCGCGAGGAATCTGCTCGCCGGCTCCTTCATCCGCGCCGACGGGCTCACCAGCATCCGTCGTGCGTACACACCGGCCGAGCTCGCCGCCGTCGTCCCCAGCGACTGGCAGGTGCGGACGGCCTTCCCCGCGCGACTCGAGCTGCGGTACGAGGTTCCAGATGCCGGATCATGACGTCGCGATCGTCGGCGGGGGCCCGGTCGGCCTCCTGCTGGCCTGCCTTCTGGCTCAAGTCGGGGTCGATGTCGCGGTTTATGAGAAGCGGAGCACGGGCGATGACCGCTCCCGTGCGATCGGGATCCACCCTCCTGGTCGCGCTGCCCTCGACGCAGTGGGGTTGGGTGGGGAAGCGAGACGCCAGGCGCTGGAGCTGGACGGGGGCGACGTGCTCTGCGGCGGTGAGGTGCTCGCGTCGGTCTCCTTCACCTCCCGCCAGCAGGTTCTGATCCTCCCGCAGCACCGCACGCATGCACTCCTCGTCGAGCGCCTCGCCCATGTGCAGCCGGATGCTGTGCATCTCGGTCACGCCGTACGCGATGTGCGCGATGAAGGAGAGGTCGTGCGTCTGTCGGTCGAGGCAGATGGTGCCGGCCGTGAAGTCACCGCATCCGTCGTCGTCGCAGCAGACGGGGTGCGGAGCGGGGTTCGTCGACAGCTGGGCGTCCGATGGCGTGCGCGACGCGGAAGCGGCTCTTATGCGATGGCCGATGTCGCCAATGTCGAGCCGAGCACACGGGTGCGCCTGTACTGCGAACCAGGCGGAATCGTGGAGTCCTTCCCTCTTCCCGGTGGACGACGTCGCTGGGTGGCGGCCGATCCACTGGGCCGGCTGCACGATGGGGATGCCTTCGCGCAGGAGATCCAGGATCGCACCGGCATCCGTCCAGGTGAGGCGACTGCGCTCGAGCCCACCGTGTTCCTAGCGCAGCAGCACCGTGCGTCGCGGGCGGCCGTCGGCCGCATCGTGCTCCTCGGGGATGCACTGCACGAGACGAGTCCGATCGGGGGTCAGGGGATGAACCTCGGCTGGAACGCGGCGCGACGCCTTGCGGCAGCCATCGAACGGTCGTTGCGGAGCGGGACGCCCGACTTCGGGGCGTACGAGCGCAGCGCACTGCGTTCTGCCGCGCGTGCGCAGCGCCGTTCGCACTTCTACATGACGATGGGGCGTCCAGCCCGTGGGCTGCCCCTTGGCGCACGCAACGCCGTGATCAGGGCACTCGGTTCGTCTCCGCTGCGCCGAAGCGCTGCCGATCTGATCACCATGCGCGGCCTATGAGGCGTCATGAAAGAAGGAAAACCCGGCCGAGTGGAACTCGGAAGCCGGGTTTTCCTTCTTGGGCAATGCGTCTGAGGGTCAGAAGTTGATCATGTGACCCGCGAGGCCGTGGAAGCCCTCCTGCAGTGCCTCCGACAGGGTCGGGTGCGTGTGCACGTTGCGCGCGAGTTCCAGAGCCGTGAGGTCCCACTTCTGCGCGAGCGTCAGCTCGGGGAGAAGCTCGGAGACGTCAGGGCCGATCATGTGCGCACCGATGAGCTCGAGGTGCTCGGCATCGGCGATCAGCTTGACGAAGCCGACAGGTTCGCCGAGTCCGTGCGCCTTGCCGTTGGCCATGAAGGGGAAGGTCGAGACCTTGATCTCGCGGCCCTCGTCCTTCGCCTGCTGCTCGGTGAGGCCGAACGAGGCGACCTGCGGTGAGCAGAACGTCGCGCGGGGCATCATGCGGTAATCGCCCAGCGTCTGCGTCTCGGCTCCGCCGATCGTCTCGGCCGCCACGACACCCTGAGCCTCCGCGACGTGAGCGAGCTGCAGCTTCGCGGTGACGTCGCCGATCGCGTAGATGCCGTCGACGTTCGTCTTCATGTGGTCATCGATGTCGATCGCGCCGCGCTCGGTGAGCTTCACGCCGGCCTTGTCGAGACCGAAGCCCTCGACGTTCGGCGCGAAGCCGACGGACATGAGCACCTTGTCGGCATCGATCGAGGCCTGGTTGCCGTCCTTGCCGGTGTACGTCACCGTGACGGACGAGCCGTTGTCGACGATCGTCTCGACCTTGGTGGAGGTCAGGATGTCGACGCCGTAGTTCTTGTACTGCTTCGTGATCTCCTTCGACACATCGGCATCCTCATTGGGGAGCGCGCGGTCGAGGAACTCGATGATCGTGACCTTGACGCCGTAGTTCGTCATGACGTAGGCGAACTCCATGCCGATGGCACCGGCGCCGACGATGACGATCGACTTTGGCAGTTCCCGGCTGAGGATCTGCTCTTCGTAGGTGACGACGTTGTCGCTGAGCTGCACGCCGGGCAGCAGGCGAACCTTGGATCCGGTCGCGATGATGACGTTGTCGAACGTGACCTCTTCGGTGCTGCCGTCGGACTTGGCCACCGAGATGGCCTTGGGCCCGGTGAAGGTGCCTCGACCGTCGTACTCGGTCACCTTGTTCTTCTTCATGAGGAAGTGGATGCCCTTGACACGGCCGTTGGCGACCTCGCGCGAGCGGTCGAACGCCTTGCCGTAGTCGATCGTGAACTCACCGGAGATGCCGAAGAGTTCGGCCTTGTGGTTCAGGGTGTGGGCGAGCTCAGCGTTCTTCAGGAGAGCCTTGGAGGGGATGCAGCCGACGTTGAGGCAGACACCGCCCCAGTACTTCTCTTCGATGACCGCGGTCTTCAGACCGAGCTGTGCGCTGCGGACCGCGGCGACGTACCCGCCGGGGCCCGCGCCGAGGATGACGACGTCGAAATGTGGCATGCCTAAAGCCTATCGCTCTGCAGGCTCGTCGGAATCGGAAGCCGCGTCGTCGGGATCGGACGCTGCGGCGCTCTTTCGACTGCGAGCGACGAGGACCGCAACGAGAGCGCCGGCGCCTCCGGCGACCACGATGGCGATGAGGATCCAAGGCAGGACGCGCAGGAAGGCGTCGCCGTCTGCGGGAGTCCCCTCCTCTGGCGCCTGCGCCGCCGGGGTGCTGCTCTCTGGCGGCGTCGTCGTCGCGGCATCCGGCGCAGGGGAGGCAGGAGGAGAAGTCTCGGGGGCGGTCCCGCCGGCGCTGTCGGATGTCACGGTGAAGCCGAACTCGCCGGAGGTCGGATGTCCGTCACTGGAGACGACCTTCCAGATCACGTGATACTCGCCGGCAGTGCCCCCGGATGCGAGCGGTTGGGTGACCATCGCGCCGTCGAGCTCGGGCTCGCCCTCCGCGACGTTGTTCTCCTCGGCATCGAGCACCACGACCTCGGTCGAGCCTTCGCCTCCGATGAGCGCCGCGCTGAAGGTCAGCGTGAGCTCGGGGGGAAGCAACTCGATGCTCGAATCGGCAGCCGGATCGGAATCGACGAGCGAGTCATGGGCCGCCGCCGACTGCGGCCACGCGAACAGCAGGACGAAGGCTGCGAGCAACATCGCAGCGAGCGTGAGAGGGACAGCGGAGCGTCGAACTGTGAGGGTGCGCACAGTCTCAGCATAGGAAACTTCGTCGTGCGGGCGCTGACTCGCACAGACCCTCCCGGCGGCGGCGTGTGATCAGTTAGTCTGGTGTGAGAGGAGGGCCACCGTGACAGACAACGACAGCCGATCGGCAGGCGACGCCGCAATTCATCGCGGCGGCGAGCAGAGGCACGACGCCACACAGACCTTCGGACACGACTCCGATCTCTCCTTCGTGCCGTTCGGCGCAGAGCTCACCGATGTGGAGCAGACAGCGATCGCTGCGCTTCCCGCAGGGTCCGCGCTGCTGCTGGTCCGCTCCGGCGCGCTGGCTGGTGCGCGTTACCTGCTCGACACCGATGTCACCACCATCGGGCGCCACCCTGAGGCCGATATCTTCTTCGACGATGTCACCGTCTCGCGTCGCCACGCCGAGATCACCCGCAGTGGCAATGCGTTCGAGATCACCGATCAGCGCTCCCTCAACGGCACGTACGTCAACGGTGAGCGCGTGGATCGCAGCGTGCTGGCGAACGGCTTCGAGCTGCGAGTCGGCAAGTTCCGGCTGAACTTCTTCGCTTCGACCGCTGATCTCCCGGCAGCGAACGCCTGATGGTGGCACTTCACGCCCGCGATCGCTCAGCGTCCGCGGGTCTACTGAGCATTGGTCAGGTGCTCGCCCGGCTCACTCCGGAGTTCCCCGATCTCACTTCGAGCAAGCTGCGGTTCCTCGAGGTGCAGGGCATCGTCAGCCCCTCGCGCACCGACTCGGGCTACCGCAAATTCTCGCAGGCCGACATCGAGCGTCTACGACTCGGGCTCACTCTGCAGCGCGATCATTACCTGCCGCTGAGCGTCATCCGCGAGCAGCTCGACGAGGCCGAGGCCAACGGCGACGCGGCGACGGCTTTCCCGCCTCCGCCATCGATCGCTCCTGCCCCCAGGCGCTATCGGCGTGATGAACTGCTCTCTGCGGCCGGTGCCGGCCCTCAGATCCTGAACGACGCCATCAGCACCGGCATCATCGCGGCGGCTGAGAGCTACCCCGAGACGACCGTCACCCTGCTGCGCAGCCTCGTCGCCCTCGACCGCCACGGGATCGAGCCACGCCACCTTCGCACCCTGCGCCAGAGCGCGGAGCGCGAGGTCTCGCTCATCGAATCCGCGATGTCGGCGCTGCTGCGCCGAACGGATGCCACTTCAAGGGGGAAGGCGCGTGAAATGGCGCCCGAACTCGCCACGAAGATCGACGAAGTGCGCTCGCTCTTCGTCAAGGAAGCACTCACTCGAGTGCTTTCGTAACGAACTGGTTGCGACACACCTTCGCCGATGCGCGGATGTCATTGCCGGTGCCGGGGCACTGCTCTAGCGTGGAGTTAATTGCTTCAGGGAGGACTTCATATGAATGCGGATGAGCTTTCAGGCGACCCGCGGTTCGTCACCGAACTCCTCTTCACCGACGGTCTGCCCGCGATGGACGACGAGGTCGGCTACCGCGGCGCTGTCGCCGCTCGCGCTGCAGGCATCACCTACCGTCAGCTCGACTACTGGGCTCGCACCGAATTGGTCGAGCCGACCGTCCGTGGCGCAAGCGGATCCGGCTCGCAGCGCCTGTACGGGTTCCGCGACATCCTCGTGCTCAAGCTCGTCAAGAGACTGCTCGACACGGGCATCTCGCTGCAGCAGATCCGGACCGCCGTCGATCAGCTCCGCGCCTCAGGCATCCGCGATCTCGCCGGCACCACGCTCATGAGCGACGGCGCGTCCGTGTACCTGTGCACGTCGAATGACGAAGTCATCGACCTCGTCAGCCGTGGCCAGGGTGTCTTCGGCATCGCCGTAGGCAAGGTCCTGCGCGAGGTCGAGTCGACGCTCGTCGAGTTCGACCCCACGTCGCCCGACCCGGTCGATGAGCTGGGTGCTCGTCGCGCCAAGCGCACGGCCTGATTCTTCGACGGGCTCGATGCCTGTCCACAGAGCCTGTCCAAAGAAAAACGCGCTCAGCGATGCTGGGCGCGTTTCTTCGTCTGAACAGATCAGGCCTGGGCGCCGCTCTCCGGAACGGGGACGCGGCCGGTGCGGACGATCCGGTCGAGCAGCAGGTCGAAGTCGGCTGCGAGTTCCTGGGCGGAGTCCCCGGGCCAGATGTGCAGCGGCTTGGCCGCCCCCTGCGCCTGCTGCAGCGAGGTGCGCTCCGGCAGCTGAGGGGACAGGACCAGCGGGCCGAACATGTCGCGCAGCTCCTTGATGCGGAACTGGTGCTCGATCGACTGCGGGCGCACGCGGTTCACGACGATGCCGAGTGGCTGAAGACGAGGGGAGAGGCCTCGGCGGATCTCCTCGATCGCGCGCAATGCGCGATCGGCGGCCGCCACGGAGAACAGTCCGGGCTCGGTGACCACGATGACCCGGTCACTGGCGGCCCAGGCCGTGCGGGTGAGCGCGTTCAGCGAGGGAGCGCAGTCGACCAGTACGAGGTCGTAGTCGCTCTCGACGGCAGCGAGTGCCTCTTCGAGCTTCCAGACGTCGCGAACGCTGGGGTGCGGGCCGTCGAAGTTGATGGCAGACGGGCTGCCGATGAGCACGTCGATCGTGCCGGGGTGCACTTTCGCCCAGCCGCTGGAGGTGATCGCCTGACGGACGATCTTCTCCTTCGGGTTCGCCAGGACATCGGCGATGTTGAGCCGGCCGGCGACCTGGATGTCCATGCCAGTGGACACATCGGATTGCGGGTCGAGGTCGACGACGAGGGTCCGGACGCCTCGGGCGAAGGCCGCTGAGGCCAGTCCGAGAGTCACGGTCGTCTTGCCGACGCCTCCCTTGAGAGAACTGACGCTGAGTACGTGCACGGAGACCACGTTACCTTCCCCTAGGCTTGGAGCACACTCAGCCCCGCCCCGTGAGCGTCGAAAACGACGTACAACGAGTCATCAGAGGTGTGCATGTTCCAGAAGATTCTTGTGGCCAACCGCGGTGAGATCGCGATCCGCGCGTTCAGAGCTGCTTTCGAAGTAGGAGCCCGCACAGTCGCGGTGTTCCCTTATGAGGACAGGGGCTCTCAGCACCGGCTCAAGGCTGATGAGGCATATGAGATCGGCGAACACGGCCACCCGGTTCGCGCCTATCTCGACGTCGACGAGATCATTCGCGTGGCGCTCGAATCCGGGGCCGACGCGATCTACCCCGGCTACGGTTTCCTCTCCGAGAATCCCGAGCTCGCTGAGAAGGCGGCGGCAAACGGCATCGTCTTCATCGGTCCGCCGTCGAAGGTGCTCGAGATGGCCGGCAACAAGGTCGAAGCCAAGCACCACGCGATCGAGGCCGGTGTCCCCGTGCTGCGGTCGACGGAGGCGTCCTCCGACGTCGACGCACTGGTCGCCCAGGCCGACGACATCGGGTTCCCGCTGTTCGCGAAGGCGGTCGCGGGCGGCGGAGGCCGAGGGATGCGCCGTGTCGAGACCAAGGGCGAACTGGCCCCGGCACTCGCCGAGGCCATGCGTGAGGCGGAGAGCGCGTTCGGCGACGCGCGGATGTTCCTGGAGCAGGCGGTCGTGCGCCCGCGTCACATCGAGGTGCAGATCCTCGCCGACAAGACCGGCGAGACCGTGCACCTGTTCGAGCGCGACTGCTCTGTGCAGCGTCGTCATCAGAAGGTCGTGGAGATCGCTCCCGCCCCGAACCTCGACGACAGCATCCGCACCGCGCTTCACGGATATGCGATCGCGTTCGCCCGTTCGATCGGTTATGAGAACGCGGGCACTGTGGAATTCCTTCTCGAGACCGCGGGGGAGCGCACCGGAGAAGTCGTCTTCATCGAGATGAACCCGCGCATCCAGGTGGAGCACACCGTGACCGAAGAGGTCACCGACGTCGACCTCGTCCAGTCGCAGATGCGCATCGCCGCAGGCGAGACGCTCGCCGAACTCGGTCTGCAGCAAGGAGACATCCGACTGCGCGGCGCGGCGCTGCAGTGCCGCATCACCACCGAGGATCCGACGCAGGGGTTCCGCCCTGACACGGGCAAGATCACGACGTATCGTTCGCCGGGCGGCGCCGGCATCCGCCTCGACGGCGGCACCGTGCATCAGGGTGCGCAGATCAGCCCTCACTTCGACTCGATGCTCTCGAAGCTCACCTGCCGCGGGCGTGATTTCGAGGCCGCCGTCGGCCGAGCCCGTCGTGCGCTGGCCGAGTTCCGCATCCGTGGTGTCTCCACGAACATCCCGTTCCTGCAGGCGCTTCTGGCGGACGACGCGTTCGTCTCGGGCGACGTCAGCACCTCTTTCATCGACGAACGTCCCGACCTGCTCCAGGGGAGGATCTCGAAGGACCGCGGTACGAAGCTGCTGAACTGGCTGGTCGATGTCACGGTCAACAAGCCGAACGGCGCGCACCCCGGCGTTGCGGACCCTGTCACCAAGCTGCCGAACGTCGATCTGAACGTCGAGCCCATGCCCGGCTCGCGTCAGCGTCTGCTCGAACTCGGACCTGACGGCTTCGCCAAGAGCCTGCGTCGGCAGAGTGCGCTGGCCATCACCGACACCACGTTCCGCGACGCGCACCAGTCGTTGCTGGCGACCCGTGTGCGCACACGTGACCTGGTCGCCGCGGCTCCATATCTCGCCCGGCTCACGCCCGGTCTGCTGTCGGTCGAAGCATGGGGAGGAGCGACGTACGATGTCGCGCTCCGCTTCCTCGGTGAAGATCCGTGGGAGCGCCTGGACAAGCTGCGCACCGCGTTGCCGAACATCAACATCCAGATGCTGCTGCGCGGTCGCAACACCGTCGGATACACGCCGTACCCGAGCGCGGTCACCGAGGCGTTCGTCGCTGAGGCTGCGACGAGCGGTGTCGACATCTTCCGCATCTTCGATGCTCTCAATGACGTCTCGCAGATGCGTCCGGCGATAGACGCCGTGCGTGCCACCGGCACGTCGATCGCCGAGGTGGCGCTCTGCTACACCGGCGATCTGCTCAATCCCGCCGAGGACCTGTACACGCTCGACTACTACCTCCGCCTCGCCGAGCAGATCGTGGACGCCGGTGCACACGTGCTGGCCATCAAGGACATGGCAGGGCTGCTGCGTCCGGCTGCGGCCGCGAAGCTCGTCACGGCGCTGCGCGCGCGGTTCGACCTCCCGGTGCATCTGCACACGCATGACACCCCCGGCGGGCAGCTGGCGACCCTGCTCGCGGCAAGTGCGGCCGGCGTCGACGCGGTGGATGCGGCATCCGCTCCTCTTTCCGGCACGACGAGCCAGCCCTCGTTGTCGTCGCTCGTCGCCGCTCTGGTCCACACCGAACGCGACAGCGGCATCGATCTGGATGCCGTCTCCGATCTCGAGCCGTACTGGGAGGCGGTGCGCAACCAGTACGCCCCGTTCGAGTCCGGCCTGCCGGGTCCCACCGGCCGGGTGTACCACCACGAGATCCCCGGCGGTCAGCTGTCGAACCTCCGTCAGCAGGCCAAGGCGCTGGGTCTCGCGGATGACTTCGAGCTCATCGAGGACATGTACGCCGCAGCCGACCGCATCCTCGGTCGCGTCCCCAAGGTGACGCCCTCGTCGAAGGTCGTCGGCGACCTCGCCCTGCATCTCGCTGCGGTGCGCGCCGACCCCGCGGACTTCGAGGCCAACCCGGAGAAGTACGACGTACCGGATTCGGTCGTCGGCTTCATGGCAGGTGAGTTGGGCGATCTTCCCGGCGGCTGGCCGGAGCCCTTCCGTACCAAGGTGCTCGCCGGTCGTGAGGTGCGCGTGGGCCTCACCGAGATCTCGGCTGATGATGAGAAGGCGCTGGCCGGTTCCAGCCTCGAACGTCGAGAGCGGCTGAACTCGCTGCTGTTCCCCGTGCCGACGCGCGAGTTCGCACAGCAGCGCGAGTTGTTCGGCGACCTGTCCGTGCTCGACACCAGCGACTACCTGTACGGCCTCGTGCAGGGGCAGGAGCATCTGGTCGAGATCGACCGCGGTGTGCAGTTGTACGTCGGGCTCGAGGCCATCGGCGAAGCGGATGATCGTGGCATGCGCACGGTGATGACGACGCTGAACGGTCAGCTGCGACCGGTGTTCGTGCGCGACCGATCGATCGCGGTCGATGCGCACGAGGTGGAGAAGGCCGACACCGCGAAGCCCGGTCAGGTGGCAGCACCGTTCTCGGGAGTGGTGTCGTTGAAGGTCGAGGTCGGCGACGTGGTGCGTGCCGGTGAGCCGGTCGCATCCATCGAGGCCATGAAGATGGAAGCGGCCATCACCGCCCCCGTCGACGGTGTCGTGGAAAGGCTCGCGATCGGCGCCACTCAGCAGGTGGATGCCGGAGACCTTTTGGTCGTCATACGTCCTGCCCAGTAATCTTGGGCGAGCGACATGCTCGCCCAAGCTTGGAGTGACACAGTGACACCGAAGAACGAACCAGACTCCGCGGAGGATGACAGCCGCGGCATCCTCGACGAGGCAGCCTCGTTGGACACCACCGGAATCGGCATACTCGGACAGACCGCGCAGGTGAGTGTCACCCTTCCGCAGGACGCGGATGACGACCTCGTCGACGACGCCGTCGTGGACGGCGAGATCCTCTCGGAGCTCATCGTCGACCCGCCGATCGATGCCGCAGCGGTGGCGGCCACCGATGCGAGCGTCGGTCGCATCGACCATGACAAGATCGGCATCGTCATCGAGATCCCGGCGGAGGAATCCGCCGAAGAAGAGGTGCCAGCGGAAGTGCTGGACGCATCGGATGAAGTGATCGTTGAGGCTGTCGTCGAGCCGGAGCCGGAGCCGGATCCGCAGCCCGAGCCGGAGCCGGAGCCTGTGACAGATGCCGGGCCGGATGTGCAGGCTGATGCCTCTGCGGATGTCATCGCGGACGAAGACGCTTCCGCAGTGACCGCAGACGTGATCGTGGACCCCGTGGTCATCGCCGCGCCCGCGACGGCGGAGCCCGCATCGAAGAACAAGCCCAAGTCCAAGAAGAAGCCCCGCGCTCACGCGCCAACGCCGAGCGATCCTGAGCCGGCACCTGTTCCCGAGCTTCAACCTGAACCTGAACCTGAACCTGAACCTGAACCTGAACCGGCGTCGGCCCCTGAGCCGGTGACTGAGTCGGAGAAGACACCCAGCGAGAAGGCACCGCGCGGCGAGAGCGCGACGTCGGCGTGGATCGCCGCCGCATTGCAGCAGGAGGCCACGCCGGTCCCGACGCCGACGCCCGCGGCATCCGTTCCGGCAGAGAAAGCGAAGAGCGAGACTGTGACGAACCCCGAAGAAACGCCCAAGTCGGCCCAGAAGCCTGCAGAGACGGCGATCACTCAGCGGTCGGCGGTATCTCGACCCGAGGTCGCACTGACCTCCAAGCGGCTCGGCGACCAACTCGGTCAGTCGACTCGTGAGTCGGCCGATCTGCTGACCGCCGACCGGCTGCTCGATCCTCATCAGGTGACGAAACCGGAACCGGAGGGCGCGTGGAGTCACTTCCTGTACGCGGCTTCGGGGCGACGCATCAACATCGGTGACGGCAGGCGCGCCCGCGCGCGCAAGGCTCTCACCGCACGGATCTCCGCACCGCTCGTGGGCGGTGCGCGCTTCGTGCCGGTACTGTCGCGCAAGGGCGGTGTCGGTAAGACGACCATCACCGCGCTGCTCGGCATGGCACTGGCTGATGCTCGCGACGACCGAGTGATCGCGGTGGACGCGAACCCGGACCGCGGTACGCTGGCCGATCGCATCGTCCGCACGCACAGCAGATCCGTTCGTGACCTCGTGCGCATCCACGATGAGGTCAAGGGGTATCACGATGTCTCGTCGATCGTCGCCCGCGATTCCACGCGACTCGACGTGCTGGCATCGGATGCGGATCCGCGCATCGCCGAGGCCTTCAACGATGACGACTACCGGGACGTCGCGAATGTCGCGGCGCATTACTACTCGCTGGTGCTCACTGACACCGGCACAGGCATCGTGCACTCCGTCATGGGAGCGACGCTCGATCTCGCGGACCAGCTCATCATCGTCTCCGGCCTCAGTGTCGACGAGGCACGGCTCGCCTCCGAGACTCTGACGTGGCTCGAGACGAACGGCTACGCCGAGCTCGCACGTCGCTCGATCGTCGTCCTCAATCAGTCGACGCCAGGGAGCCCGCTGGTTCGGCTGAACGAGTTGGAGGCGCACTTCGCCACGCGTGCGAAGAGCGTCGTGCGGATGCCGTACGACTCGCAGATCGCCGGTGGCGGCGCGATCGTGTTCGCCAACCTGCAGCCTGAGACACGTCAGGCCGCTCGCGAGCTCGCCGCCTCGCTCGTCGAGGGCCTTCGGGCGAGCGCTGCCTGATGGCGGTTCGCGAGATCCGGGTCTTCGGCGACCCTGTGCTGCGCACGGTCTGCGCACCGATCGTCGAGATCGATGACGGTGTGCGCGCGCTCGTCGCCGACCTGGTGGAGACCGTCGAGCTCCCGGGCCGCGCCGGTGTGGCGGCTCCTCAGATCGGCGTAGCGGCGCGTGCCTTCAGCTACAACATCGACGGCGACATCGGCTACGTACTCAACCCTGTACTGACCGAGGTGCGCGGCGAGCCGGTGCCGACAGGGGAAGGCTGCCTCTCGGTGCCCGGCCTCTGGCACGATGCTCTCCGACACCCCTGGGCTCGCGTCGAGGGGATCGATCTCGACGGCAACCCGGTGGTTCTCGAGGGCGAGGGACTGCTCGCGCAGGCGCTGCAGCACGAGACCGATCATCTCGACGGCACGCTCTACCTCAGCAGGCTCTCGCCGGAGGATCGCAAGATCGCAATGCGCGAGGTGCGCGAGAGCGACTGGTTCTGAATGAGAAACGCCCCCGTCTCGGCGGGGGCGTTCCTCATCTCACCGGCGTCAGCCGCCGAGTGCGACGTTGGTCGTGTTGACCGGTTCGTCGTAGATCGCCGCGACGTCGTCTGCGAAGTCCGCCATGATGACGTTCCGCTTGATCGACATCTTCGGCGTGAGGTGCCCGCTGTCCTCTGTCCACTCGATGTCGAGGATCTTGAACTTGCGGATCGACTCAGCCCGAGACACGTTGCCGTTCGCGATGTCCACTGCACGCTGGACTTCGGCGCGGACGGCTTCGTTCTTCGCTGCCTCAGCCAGACTCATCTCGGCCGGGAGACCGTTGTTGCCCAGCCACGTCGGCAGCATCTCGGAGTCCAGGGTGATCAGTGCGGAGATGAACGGCTTCTGGTCGCCGACGACCACGACCTGCCCGACGATCGGGTTGGCGCGGATCGGATCCTCGAGCGCAGCCGGTGCGACGTTCTTGCCGCCGGCCGTGACGATGATCTCCTTCTTGCGGCCGGTGACCGTGAGGAAGCCCTCCGAGTCGAAGCTGCCGATGTCTCCGGTGCGGAACCAGCCGTCATGGAATGCCTCGGCTGTGGCCTCCGGGTTGTTCCAGTACTCCTTGAAGACGTTGATGCCCTTGACTTCGATCTCGCCGTCGTCTGCGAGTCTGACCCCGACTCCGGGGAGTGCGGGGCCGACGGTCCCGATCTTCGACTTGTCCGCGAGGTTCACCGTTGCCGGAGCCGTTGTCTCGGTGAGCCCGTAGCCCTCCAGGATCACTACGCCGAGGCTGTGGAAGAAGTGGCCGAGGCGCGGGCCGAGAGGCGCGGATCCGGAGACCGCGTAGACGATGTTGCCACCCATGGCTGCTCGCAGCTTGCTGTACACGAGCTTGTCGAACAGGGCGAACTTGATCTTGAGCCCGAACGGGATCTTCTTGCCCTCTTCGAGAAGGCGAGAGTGCTCGATCGCCGCGGCCGCAGCGGCGCGGAAGATCTTGCCCTTGCCACCGGCTTCGGCCTTCTGCTCCGCCGAGTTGTAGACCTTCTCGAACACACGAGGTACAGCGAGGAGGAAGGTCGGCTTGAACGAGCCCAATGCCGGCAGCAGCTGCTTCGTGTCGGGCTGGTGCCCCGTGCGCACGCCGGCGTGGATGTTGAGGTGCGAGATGAATCGCGCGAAGATGTGCGCCGTCGTGATGAACAGCAGCGTGGATGCCCCTGGCGTCTCCACGACAGCATTGAGCGACTTCGCAGAGTTGCGGCAGAGTTCGACGAAGTTGCTGTGCGTCAGCACGCACCCCTTGGGGCGGCCGGTCGAACCGGAGGTGTAGATGAGGGTCGCGATGTCGGATCCCACGGCGATGTTGCGGCGGCGCTCGATCTCGGCGTCCTCCACGGCGACGCCCGCCGCCGTGAGTGTGTCGATGGCACCGAGGTGCAGCTGCCAGACCTCGCGGATCAACGGAAGATCGCCACGGACCTCGTCGAACTTGGTGAAATGGTCGGCGGATTCCACGATGAGCGCTGTGGCTCCGGAGTCTTCGAGGATCCACTGGATCTGTGAAGGCGAGCTCGTCTCGTAGATGGGCACCATGACTGCGCCGGCGTAGAAAAGGGCGAAGTCGACCAGCGTCCACTCGTAGGTGGTGCGTGCGAGGAATCCGATCTTCTCGCCGGGCTGGACGCCCACCGCGACGAGGCCCTTCGCCAGCGCGATGACCGCCGTCTGGAAGTCGGCCGCGCTGATGTCGCGCCATCCGTCACCGTTCGGCACGGAGAACAGCGCCCGGTCAGGAGTGGCTTCTACTCGCTTGGCCAGCAGATCGGTGACGTTCGCATCGGGATCAGCAGGGACGATCGCGGGAACTTCGAATTGAACCACGGCAACTCCTTCGGTACCGGTCGGGCACGGGTTTCCCATGAGTCTAGGGCACAACGCTCGCTGACTCGTGGCCATTTTGGAATTGAGTCACGCGGCTGCTGACACTCAGTCGCGCGTGTCGTGGCATCCGTTGAGGAGTGTCATGACGGGCGGCAGCGGGCCCGGGGATAGACTTCGTGACGATGTTCTACTGGCTGATGAAGTACGTCGTGATCGGCCCCGCGGTCAAGGCGATCTTCCGTCCCTGGATCGTGGGTCGCAGCAACGTGCCCAAGAACGGTGCGGCGATCCTCGCGAGCAACCATCTGTCTGTATCCGATTCGGTGTTCCTCCCGCTGCTGATCGACCGGCCGATGTCGTTCCTCGCCAAGAGCGACTATTTCACCGGGCGCGGCATCAAGGGCTGGGCGACGAAGTACTTCATGAAGGCCACCGGCCAGATCCCCATCGACCGCTCCGGCGGGAAGGCATCGGAGGCGTCGCTGAACACCGGCCTTCAGGTGCTCGGTCGCGGCGACCTGCTCGGCATCTACCCCGAAGGCACCCGCAGTCCGGACGGCAAGCTGTATCGCGGTCGCACCGGCATCGCACGGATGGCGCTCGAGGCGAAGGTTCCGGTGATCCCCGTTGTCATGGTCGACACCGACACCGCCATGCCGATCGGCCGCAGCGTGCCACGGATCGTGCGGGTGGGAATCGTCATCGGCGAGCCCCTGGATTTCTCTCGCTACGAGGGCATGGAGAACGACCGCTACATCCTGCGCTCCGTGACCGACGAGATCATGGTCGCCCTGCAGCGGCTGGGGGAGCAGCAGTACGACGACGTCTACGCGTCGTCCGTCAAGGATCGGATGCCGCAGCGCTCCTGACGGCTGCTGTCATGACGGCAGGGCAGGGCCCTGCCGGCCAGTAAGCTGGGAAGATGCCTCAGCAGCACGACGCCGCCCTGGATGCTTGGCGCGCACTTCCCATCAAGCAGCAGCCGTCCTGGCCCGATGCGGACCGCGTCGCTGACGTGTCGTCGCAGATCGCGGCGCTCCCGCCGCTGGTGTTCGCGGGTGAGGTCGACAACCTCCGCGATCGCCTCGCGCGCGCAGCATCCGGTAAGGCGTTCCTGCTGCAGGGTGGTGACTGCGCCGAGACGTTCGCCGGTGCGACCGCGGAGCAGATCCGCAACCGCATCAAGACCGTTCTGCAGATGGCCGTGGTGCTCACCTACGGTGCATCGATGCCGATCGTCAAGATGGGCCGCATGGCGGGGCAGTTCGCGAAACCGCGCTCGAGCGACTCGGAGACACGCGGTGACATCACGCTGCCCGCGTACCGTGGCGACATCGTCAATGGCTACGACTTCACCGAGGGCTCCCGCCAGGCAGATCCCGGTCGTCTGCTGCAGGGCTACCACACGGCCGCCTCCACGCTGAACCTGATCCGTGCCTTCACGCAGGGTGGGTTCGCCGACCTCCGTGAGGTGCATTCCTGGAACAAGGGCTTCGCGCAGAACCCCGCCAACCAGCGGTACGAGCGCATGGCCTCGGAGATCGATCGTGCGATCAAGTTCATGGAGGCCGCCGGCGCTGACTTCGACGAGCTCAAGCGCGTTGAGTTCTTCACCGGCCACGAGGGCCTGCTGATGGACTACGAGAGCCCGATGACGCGCATCGACTCGCGCACGGACACGCCGTACAACACGTCGGCTCACTTCGTCTGGATCGGGGAGCGCACGCGCGATCTCGATGGGGCGCACGTCGACTACTTCTCGAAGATCCGCAACCCCATCGGCGTGAAGCTCGGCCCGACCACGACGCCCGAGACGGCGCTGGCGCTCATCGACAAGCTCGATCCGAACCGCGAGCCCGGCCGGCTCACCTTCATCACGCGAATGGGTGCGGGCAAGGTCCGCGATGCCCTGCCGCCGCTGCTCGAGGCCGTTCGCGAATCCGGGGCGCAGCCGCTCTGGGTCACGGATCCGATGCACGGCAACGGCATCACGACGCCGACCGGATACAAGACGCGTCGCTTCGATGACGTGGTCGACGAGGTACGAGGCTTCTTCGAGGCCCATCGCGCTGTCGGCACCTTCCCCGGCGGCATCCATGTCGAGCTCACCGGAGACGACGTCACGGAGTGCCTCGGCGGGTCGGAGCACATCGACGAGGCCGCCCTCGCGACGCGCTACGAGAGCCTGTGCGACCCGCGACTGAACCACATGCAGAGCCTCGAGCTCGCCTTCCTCGTCGCCGAGGAGCTCGAGAAGCGCTGAGGTCGCGTCGATCGCACGGTGTGGCGGGGTGAGCGGTGCGTTCGCCCCGGTGCCCGGTGAGCGGTGAGCTCAGCCGGTGAGCTGGATCGTGAGTTCCACCGCACTGCCGGCGCGCAGCGACCCGTCGGATCCCGGGTTCTGTGCCGTCACGACCGCCATGTCGGCGAAGCCGGGAAGGTCTCCCCACGCGGCGTACGTCGACGTGAAGGCGCCTTCAGACGACGCCAGGATGTCCTTCGCCTCAGCGAGCTTCTTGCCTGTGACGTCTGGGACGGCGAACAGCTGCGGTCCGAGTGAGACGACCAGTGTCATCGTGTCGCCGGGCCGCCAGTTCGGAGATCCCTCACGATCCGGGACGCGGATGACCCGCCCCTGCTCGACGTCGTTGCTGTACTCCTCGACGGTCGTCGTCTGGATGTCCTTCTCGCCCAGTGCCGAGGATGCCTCGGAGGCCGTCATACCGATGACGTCGGGCAGTCCGCCCAGTGACACGATCAGGTGGGCGGTGTCAGCCTCGAACACCTCGCATCCTTCGCCGCAGGCGACGTCGTCGCCGCCAGCACGCGGGGTGATGCTGGCATTGATCACAACGCCTTCGTCTGCTCCCGAGTAGAGCAGGAGATCGTCGTCGGAGACGGCGATGCCGAGCTCTGCGAGATAGCTTCGTGCCTCGTCTGCGGTCTTGCCGTTCAGAGCATCGACCGCACGTGGAGCCGGGCCAGACGAGACGTAGACGTTCACCTCGGTGCCGCTGTCGAGGCGTTCGCCCTCTTTCGGGTCGGTGTACATCGCGATGCCGGGCTCGATGTCGACGGAGCTCTCTTCCGCGCGGACGGGGACGAATCCCTCTTCGGTCAGTGCCGCGGCGGCTTCCTCATAGCTGAGGCCGGCCACCGGTGGCACGCCCACGAGCGAGCCAGGGCCAGATCCGAACCACCAGCCGACTCCACCAGCGGCGACTGCGAGCAGAAGCACGAGTGCCAGGAGGAACGCGCCACGGGCGCGTCGCTTGGACGTGCGTCGTCGCAGCAGTGTCGCATTGTCGAGGGGCTGCTGAGGTGCCACCTGCGCAGTCGAATCCTCGATCACCATCGTCGAAGGGATGACCTTGGTCAGTTCACCGGAGTCGCTCTGCGAACGGATCGGTGTCGTCGTCGCGACAGCGGCGGGGGACACCCCGAGGGAACGCTCGATCTCGCGCAGACGATCGAGCATCTCCTGCGCGTCGTTCGGCCGCTCATCCGGCGACTTCTCGGTCGACCACAGAACCAGTTCGTCGAGCTGCTCCGGCACCCCTGGGTTGCGCGCGCTCGGGCGCGGCACCGACTCGGTCGCGTGCTGGAAGGCGATCTGCATGGGCTGCTCGCCCTTGTACGGCTGCTCGCCGACGAGCATCTCGTAGAGCATGATGCCGAGTGCATAGATGTCACTGCGAGCGTCGGCTGTGCCGCGGGTGACGAGTTCGGGAGCGAGGTAGGCGATGGTTCCCAACAGCTGCTGACCCGTGGCGGTGTTCGCCGTGGTGGCGCGGGCAAGGCCGAAATCGCCGATCTTGATGCGGCCGTCCTCAGCGAGAAGCACATTCTCGGGCTTCACGTCGCGGTGCACGATGCCGGCCTTGTGCGCAGCGGCGAGCCCGGCGAGGATCGCATCCATGATCGTTATCGTCTGCGGGATCGTGAGACGGCGCTGCTCGCGCATCAGCTCACGCAGGGTGATGCCGGGAAGATACTCCATGACCAGATAGGCGAGTTCGCCGTCCTGGCCCTGATCGAAGACGTTGACGACGTGGGGATCGGCGAGGCGAGCGGCCGCACGCGCTTCCTGGATGAATCGGCTCTGGAAGACCGAATCGTCGCTCAGGTGGCCGTGCATCACCTTCAGGGCGATCCTGCGCTCCAGGCGAAGATCGGTGGCGACGTACACGGTCGCCATGCCGCCTCGCGCGATCCTGGCGCGCACCCGGTAACGACCGTCGACAAGCCGCCCGATGAGGGGATCAGCCTGCTGATTGGTCGTCACGTACAGAGTCTATGAAGAAGTGGCTGGCAGACCGCGGAGCGGCTCACCCTTTCGACGACCGGATCGGCTGGGAATCAGCCATACAGAGCGATCCACTTGTAGGCCTGAGCCTCCCACTGGGCGTAGCGACCCGGGTACGCCGAGATCTGCACGGCCTGGGCGGCGTCCTTGAAGGCCATGCCGTCCCAGCCGCCTACATCGAGAAGGCCCCGGGTAGTCGTGCCGTTGGGGTCATGCGCGCCGCCGTAGAAGACACGGATGCTGCGGTCGCGGTCCATGATCTGATCGGCGGTGCCCCAGCCGGTGCTCGGTCGCTGTTGGAACAGACCCAGCGAGTCGCGGTCCCCCCAATCGAGGTTGCGCAGCCATGATTCGACCATGGATGTCGCCAAAGCGATCGCGATCCCTCGATCCGAGACGCCGAGCTCGCGCCCGATTCGGATGATCATGGTGGCGTTCTCGGCCTGTGCTGCGTTGAGAGTTGCCGTCCGGGCCGGTAACGGCGCGGATGTCGCGGGCGCGGATGCTGCCGGCGCGGGGGTCGCGGGTGCTGCTGCCGCCGGTGCTTCTGCTGCGACGACGATGGATTGTCCTGGGTAGATGATGGAAGACGCGCTCAGGCCGTTCGCCGCATAGATGGCGTCGACGGATGTGCTGTGCTTCTTCGCGATCGCGAAGATCGTGTCACCTGCGACGACCGTGTGCGCTGTGCCGCTGGCAGCCGGCTTCGCGGGTGCGGGGGTCGGAGCCACGGCCGGTGCCGGTGCCGGTGCCGGTGCACTCGTGCCAGAGATCGCGATGGTCTGTCCGGGGTGGATCACTGAACTGCGACTCAACCCGTTGGCGGCGAGTACCGCTTCGACCGTCGTGCCGTGCTTCTGCGCGATCGCGAAGATCGTGTCGCCGGCGACCACCGCGTGCGTGCTCTTGGAGGGAGACGGAGCCGAGGGGGCTGCCGGAGCCGGCGCGGCGGGTGCTGCGGCGGGAGCAGCCACGGCGAGCGTCTGGCCCGGGTAGATCACCGACCGCCAGCTGAGGTCGTTCCAACTGAGGACGTCGACAGTTCGCAGGCCGAAGCGCTGCGCGATCGAGAAGACGGTGTCGCCCTCCTGCACGGTGTACGTCGTGGGAGTCGTCGTGGTCGGCAGCACACGAGGCAGTGCGGTGAGGCGACTCTCAGAGCCGTGCTCCGCCGGTGCGGCGGCGGTGGCCGGTGCGGTGTGGATCGCGCTCGCGAGCACACCCACGACGGCAGCTGGAACGCCGAGCTGGACGTATCTGGCGCGGGTTCTCATGGTGTTCGGTCTCAAGGTTTCCCCCCTTTGCTGACCCTGAAACGCTGACACGGATGTAAACGGATGTCAATCAAAGTGACTGATGTGACTGAAGTGGAAGAAGTCCTGATGTGCAGTACGGAGCCGAAGGTGAGATAGTCGAAACGTGTCTGAGACTGCCCCCGAACCCACGGCCATCACCTGGCTGACGATGCCCGAGCTCGTAGAGAGTCTTGACGAGCCGCTGGGGCGCGTACGTCGGATGATCTCGGAGCAGTATCTGGTCGGATCTCGCAGGAACGGCGTCTTCGGCGTCCCTGCGCAGTTCATCGTCGACGGCCATCCGCTGTCATCGCTGCGAGGCACGATCATCGTCCTCACCGACGCGGGCTTCACGGACGACGAGGTGATCGACTGGTTGTTCAGCGAAGAGGAAGAACTCGGACGTACGCCGATCGCGGCTCTGCTCGACGGACACAAGAGCGCAGTCCGTCGCGTTGCACGAACTCTCGCCTGATCGAGCTCACGCGGTGCGCACGGTCGCTGCGCGTGCGAGATCTCGCAGTTCGCCTACGGCGGCGTTGTCAAGCGGCGCGCCCGAGAGCGCACGGTCGGCCTCCTGCGCATAGGCGGCGATGAGATCCTCCACGCGCGCCAATGCACCGGACTGGGCGATGGTCGCCTGGAGCGCGGAGACCTGGTCCGCGGTGAGCGTCACATCCCCGAGCATCTCGTCGAGCAGGCGTCGGGCCGACCCATCCAGATGCTCACGCGTGAACGCGATCAGCACGGTGCGCTTGCCCTCGCGCAGATCGTCGCCGGCGGGCTTTCCGGTGAGCGACTGATCACCGAACACTCCGAGCACGTCGTCTCGCAACTGGAATGCCATGCCGATCGGATGACCGAAACGGCGCAGCGCATCCTGTTGCGATTCGTCGGCCCCCGCGAGGAGCGCGCCCAGCAGCAGGGGCTGTTCGATGCTGTACCGCGCGGACTTCAGCGACACGACGCGCAACGCGCGGTCGGCGTGCTCGGAGATGGGATTGACGAGCCAGGCCGACTCCTCCGCGATGTCGAGGAACTGACCGGTGGTGACGTCGCGACGCATACGGGCATACTCACGGCGGACCGCAGGGGCCTCCTCCAGGCCTGTCAGCGCAGACTCCAGCAGGTCGTCGCTCCACGCGACGAGTAGATCCCCGAGGAGTATCGCGGCGGCTCGCCCGAACGACTCGGCGTCTCCCGACCAGGCGAGCGAGCGATGCTGATGCTCGAGGGAACGGTGCGCTGCCGGTCGGCCACGTCTCGTGTCGGAGTTGTCGATCAGATCGTCGTGCACGAGAGCGGCGGACTGGAATATCTCCAGTGCGGCGCAGAGGTCCCACAATGCGTCCGTTTCGGCGGCTCCGCGCGCGGAGAAACGCGCAACCGATCCCCAACCGGCGTGGCAGAACCGCGCTCTCAGGCGCTTGCCCCCCTGCAACGTCGCTGCTGCGGACGCGAAGAACATCTCGGCATCCGGACCGTATTCCTGCGCCTCGGAACCGAGCGCGGAGAGGAAGCGATCAAGACGAGCGGAGACGGCATCCTGGACAGGCGTGGAGGAGGGCACGATAATCAGCTTAGGTTCTCAGCCGATAACTAGCCTCGGCGGTTCTGCGAGCGTAGAATGAAAGACACTGAACCAAGGGGGGCGTCATGCCACTGTCTGAACAGGAGCAGCGTCTGCTCGATGAGATGGAACGCCATCTCTTGCACAACGACGCAGACATCGTAACCGCGCCCTCCGGCGATCGCACGCTCAGCTACCGCAACCTCGTGTACGGCGCCGTCCTCCTGCTCGTCGGGGTTGGCGCTCTCGTCGCCGGCGTCGCTCTGGGCGCTCAGCTCGGTCCTGTCGCCAGCATCATCGTGGGAGTGATCGGATTCGCGGCAATGGTCGCGGGCGTCATCCTCGCTGCGACCCCGGTGCGTCGAGTGGGCGGCACGCCTCGTGCCCGAACCAGCGCATCGTCGAAGCCGCCGCAGGCCTCGGCATCGTTCATGGATCGTATGAACGACCGCTGGGATCGTCGCCAAGACGGCCGCTGACTCCCTACTTCATCAGCCCGGATGCATTGCGCATCCGGGCTTTTCTGCGTCTGCGGGTGTCTGTGCACGCTGACGACTCGCTGAGGCGCACAGCGATCCCGACTTCTCCCTCCACCGTCCTCCACTGATCGCGCACGCCGTTTTCTGGCGGAATCACGCGGGAGTCGCGCATCGCTCGAAGGCGATGTGCCATGCTGTCGACGTTTGCTCATATGAAAGTGGAGCAAAGTGGAGTAAAGTGGGGCTCACCTCGAGTTGGCCGGACGCAGAGGGGGTGATGGCCGATGTTGTTGGGAACGCATTCACCGAAGCTCGACGACAAAGGCCGAGTCATCCTGCCTGCGAAGTTCCGTGAGGACCTCGGCGGCGGCATCGTCGTCACCCGCGGTCAAGAACGCTGCCTCTACGTGTTCAGCACGGCCGAGTTCGAGGCGATGCACGAGCGGATCCGTCAGGCGCCACTCAGCAACAAACAGGCTCGTGACTTCCTGCGCATGTTCCTCTCGGGGGCCAGCGCAGAGATGCCGGACAGCCAGAACCGCATCACCATCCCCAGTCACCTCCGTCAGTACGCGGGGCTCGAGAAGGAGCTCATCGTCACCGGCGTGGGTGCCCACGCCGAGATCTGGGATGCCGCGGCATGGAACGACTACCTCGCCGCCGGCGAGGACAACTACTCAGAACTCGAACAGGAGGTGATTCCGGGATTGTTCTGACCTCGACTGTGATGCCCCGCCGCTCCCGCCCCGACACACTTCCCCGGTGCCGGGTCGAGAAGCGGAGGGGGATCAGAGTCGAAGGTCACCCGAGAAGATCATGAACCTTCGCGACATCCACACCCCTGTCCTCCTCGAGCGATGCATCGAGCTGCTGGCACCTGCCCTGCAGCACGACGGTGCGGTGCTCGTCGATGCGACGCTCGGCATGGGCGGGCACTCCGAGGCACTGCTCGAACGATTCGACAACATCCGCCTGATCGGGCTCGACCGCGACACCGATGCCCTGCGCATCGCCGGCCAGCGGCTTGAGCGCTTCGCCGACCGGATCACGCTCGTGCACACCGTGTACGACGAGATCGGGATCCACGCGCACGGCGCATCAGGCATCCTGATGGATCTCGGCGTCTCCTCTCTGCAGCTGGACGAAGCAGAGCGCGGTTTCGCATATTCCAAGGACGCACCGCTGGACATGCGCATGGATCAGACGAAGGGCACCACCGCAGCCGAGGTCCTGGCGACGTACAGTGAGGGCAATCTCCGCCGTATCTTCGAGCGCTACGGCGAGGAGAAGCTCGCCGCTCGCTACGCCCGCTTCATCGTGCAGGCGCGCGACGAGAAGCCGCTCGTACGCTCGCAGGACCTCGTGGATCTGCTCCAGGCCGCGACGCCGGCCGCCGTGCAGCGCGCTGGTCACCCGGCCAAGCGGGTGTTCCAGGCGCTGCGCATCGAAGTGAATTCAGAACTCAGCGTGCTCGCCGACGCGATCCCCGCCGCCATGGACGCATTGGCCGTCGGCGGACGGATCGTCGTCATGAGCTACCAGTCGCTTGAGGACCGCCTCGTCAAGCAGGCGTTCGCCGCAGCCTCCGCTTCGACGGCACCTGCCGGGCTTCCCGTCGAGCTGCCGCAGCATGCGCCGCGCTTCCGCACCATCACGAAGGGCGCGGAACTCGCCGGCGATGAGGAGAAGGCGCGCAATCCTCGTGCCATTCCGGTGCGGCTGCGCGCCGCGGAACGAATCAGGGAGGCAGCATGAGCCGCCAGGCCGCGACAGCACTGCTGCCGGAACCGATCGCCCCCGCACCGCGCGCACCCCGACGGCTGAAGCCAGTCAGCGCGCCTGCGCGGCGCGCCAAGCCCAAGCTCGCGTACGCGCTCATCGCGCTCGGGGGAGCAGCAGCCATCGGCATCGCTCAGATCGGACTGTCTTTGGCGATAACGCACGATTCGTTCGTTCTCGCAGATCTCACGTCCCAGCAGCGTGAACTCAACCTGCAGGCGAGTGCACTCGAGGACGAGCTCGCCGGTACGAGTTCGCCCCAGTTGCTCGCGACCAAGGCATCCGAGTTGGGAATGGTGGTGGCCGGTTCCGCGTCGTACCTGCGCCTCAGCGATTCCGCCGTGCTCGGCGCGAACACCGGCGCCGACGGGAGATCCACGATCGATCCGAACGGCACAGGCGCGGTGCACAACGCACTGCTGAACCAGAAGGCGCTCGCGACAGCTGCCGAAGACGACGCCGAAGCCCCCACGGACGGCACTGCCGACGCCGTCGACCCGACTCTTCCCCCGCCCATCACCGACGGACTCCCGAGCCCGACGACCCGCTGAACACGACTGAGAGAGCGACATGACGACAAGAGCCACTCGCGGCCCACGGCGCCGCACCGTTGTCGCACTCGCGGTCATCCTCGCGGTGCTGTCGGCATTCGTCATCCGCCTCGTCGACATCCAGGTGGTGAGCGCCGACGATCACGTCGAGGACTCGCTGCAGGTCGGACAACTCGGCGACACCGTGACGCTGTACGGCAGCCGCGGCTCGATCGTCGACACGAACGGCGCCACGCTCGCGTCCAGCGTTACCGTCTACGACGCTCAGCTGGATCCGAAGGTGATGAAGCTGATCGAGGACAACGCCGAGAACCCGCCGAAGGTGGCGTGGGCTGAGGCAGCGGACCAGATCGCGGCGATCACGGGACAGGACGCCGAAGAGATCCGCACAGGAGTGGCTGAGACGCTCGCGAGCGACCCGAGTTCGCAGTACTACCCGCTCAAGAAGGGGCTCAGTACCGAGAAGTACCTCGAGCTGCGCGATCTCGGGCTCGTCTACCTGCACATGAAGCCTCGCGAGACACGCGTCTACCCGAACGGAGCCGTCGCCGGAAACCTGATCGGCTATGTCGACAGCGCAGGTGCCGGCCAGTCCGGCGTCGAGCAGTTGGAGAAGCAATGCCTCTCGCCGACCAGCGGGGAGCGCACGTACCTGCGCGGCAAGGACGGCAACGTCATCCCCGGCAGCGACCGCACCGTCGCAGCGGAGGACGGCGGATCAGTGCAGCTGACGATAGACAGCGATCTGCAGTGGTATCTGACGCAGATGATCTCCGAAGAAGCGCAGAGGATGGGCGCCCAGTCCGGCACGGTGACCGTCGTCGAGGTCAAGACGGGCAAGATCCGCGCGGCAGCGGAATGGCCGTCGCTCGATCCCAATGACCTCAACGCCTCGTCGCCCGACGACTGGGGCACGCGGCTGTTCACCCGCACGTTCGAGCCCGGGTCGACCTTCAAAGCGATCACGGCTTCCGCAGTACTCGACTCCGGCGCAGCCGATCTGAACACGACAGTGTCCGCGGCCAGCAGGGAGACCTTCCCCAACGGCGCCGTGATCAACGACGCGTTCGTGCACGGCGCAGAGAACTACACACTCGCGGGCGGACTCATCGACTCGTCGAACGTCACGCTCTCGAAGTTCGGCACGATGGTCGATCCGCAGGTGCGCTTCGACTACCTGCAGAAGTTCGGAGTCGGCGAGAAGACGATCGACTTCCCCCGCGAGGAGCCGGGCGAGCTGCACCCCGCCTCGGAGTGGGATGCCCAGTCGCTGTACACCACGACGTTCGGGCAGCACTTCACCATCACTGCGCCACAGCTCGCCGGGGCTTATCAGGCGATCGCGAACGGCGGCGAGAAGATCGACCTGTCGCTGATCGAGTCGTGCACCGATGGCGCCGGCGAGGTCGTCAAGGCGGACGCACCTGCACACGATCAGATCATCAAGGAATCGACCGCAGACACGGTGAGCAGGATTCTGGAGAACGTCGCCGTGCAAGGCGGTCTGTCCAAGATGGTCGAAGTTCCCGGGTACCGTGTCGCGATCAAGACCGGCACCGGAGAGGTGCCAGATGGCAACGGCGGGTACAAGCAGGGGGTGTACTTCACGAGCATGGTCGGCTTCGCTCCGGTGGACGACCCGCAGTACGTCGTGGTGGTCACTCTCGACCAGCCGACTAAGGTTGTATCGTCCACCGCCACGGCATCCGCCTTCCAGCAGGCGATGACACAGGTGCTGAAGACCTACCGTGTCTCGCCCTCGACCGTCCCGATGGACGAGCTGCTTCCCAAATTCAAATAGCCGGCACTGAGCCGCGCATGGAGATTTCATGATCGCCCTGACGCTTGCCGAGATCGCCGCAGTTACCGGTGGCGACTTGCGTCTCGTAGACCCCGACACCGCGGAGACCACTGTGTCCGGCGTGGTCGACACCGACTCGAGGAACATGGCCTCCGGCGGCATCTTCATCGCCAAACCCGGAGCGGAGACCGATGGGCACCGATTCGTCTCGGCGGCCGTGGCGGGTGGAGCGTCGTTGGCGATCGTCGAGCACATCGTCGACGCGCGCGTGTCGCAGGTGGTCGTGAAGGATGCCGTCGCCGCTCTCGCTGATCTCGCCCGAGCCGTCGTCGCGCGCGTGCGCGCGGGCGGCCGACTGCAGATCGTCGGAATCACAGGCTCGAACGGGAAGACGACCACCAAGAACCTCCTCGCCCGCATCCTCGAGGATGAAGGCGAGACGATCGCTCCGATCAATTCCTACAACAACGAGGTCGGCGCGCCCGTGACCATGCTCCGCGTGACGGAGAACACCAGGTACCTGGTGAGCGAGTTCGGCGCCGCGGGTCCTGGCAGCATCGCCCACCTCGCCGGGCTCGTCGAACCGGACATCGCCGTCGTCCTCATGGTCGGTCTGGCTCACGCCGGCGGCTTCGGCGGCATCGAGGCGACAGCCAAGGCCAAGGCGGAACTCATCTCTGCCTCGCGCCCCGGCGGGACCGCCGTGCTGAACATCGATGACTCTCGGGTCTCGGCCATGCGCGAGACAGCCGAGAAGCGCGGTATGAACGTGATCGGTTTCGGCCAGGACGGCTCCGCCGACATCCGCGCGACCGAGGTCCAGGTGGCGGCGGACGGCACCAGGGCGATCATCGCCACGGCAGATGAGAGACTGCCTCTGCATCTGAAGGTGCTCGGCGCCCACCACATCACCAATGCTCTCGCCGCGATCGCTGCCGCCGGTGCTCTCGGCGTGCCCCTCGCAGACGCGATCGCCCGCATCGAGACCGTCCAGGTCGCCGAGCGCTGGCGGATGCAGCCGCTCGGCAACGACCGCGTGCGCATCATCAACGACGCCTACAACGCCAGCCCCGACTCCATGGCCGCCGCTCTGCGGACGCTCGCCCAGATCACCGGCCCTGACGAGCGCACTGTTGCCGTCCTCGGGGCGATGAGTGAGCTCGGCGAGAGCGCAGGGGAGGAGCATGACCGCATCGGACTGCTCGCCGTGCGCCTGAACATCCGCCGCATCGTCGTCGTCGGACCCGAGGCACGCCGGTTGTACCTCTCCGTCGTCGGCGAGGGGTCGTGGGACAGCGAGGCCGTCCACCTGCCTGACCAGGACGCCGCATTCGAGTACCTGCGCACCGAGCTCCGTGACGGAGATCGCGTGCTCGTGAAATCATCCAATTCCGTGGGGCTTCGGCATCTCGGCGATCGTCTGGGAGAATTGTTCTCGTGAGATCACTCCTCATGGCGGCTGCGATTTCGCTCGCCTTCACCCTGTTCCTTACTCCCGTCTTCCTCCGGCTGTTCCGCCGGTGGGGCTGGGGGCAGGTGATCCGCACCCCGGAAGACATCGCGAATCCCAGCCACAGCGCCAAGCGCGGAACGCCGACGATGGGTGGCCTCATCTTCATCGTCGGCACCATGGTCGGCTACTTCGTCGGTGTCTACGCAGGCGGCAGCACGCCGGCCCTTTCAGCGATCCTGGTGCTCTGGCTCATGGTCGGCTTCGGTGCCGTCGGCTTCATCGACGACTACATGAAGGTCAAATCCCAGCGCAGCCTCGGTCTCTCCGGTTGGCGCAAGGTGATCGGACAGCTCGTCGTGATGATCCCGTTCGGCGTGGTCGCGCTGAACTTCCCGAACCAATTCGGTCAGAGGCCCGCGAGCGGCTACGTCTCGCTGTTCCGGGACATCACCTGGCTCGATCTGTTCAGCTTCGGCGTCATCATCGGCTGGATCGCCTACCTGATCTGGATAGCTGTGATCGGCATCGCCACGTCCAACAGCGTGAACCTCACGGACGGCCTGGACGGTCTCGCATCCGGTGCGGGCGTTTTCGTCGTCGGCGCGTACAGCCTGATCGCCTTCTGGCAGTTCAAGCAGTCCTGCGCGAGCGCAGGAGTGGATACCGGAGCTCTCGACGCCTGCTACGAGGTGCGAGATCCGTTCAGCCTTGCGATCGTCTCGGCATCGTTCGCTGCCGGCCTCATCGGGTTCCTCTGGTGGAACGCGCCGAAGGCCAAGGTCTTCATGGGCGACGTCGGATCGATGGCGATCGGAGGCGTCATCACGGCGATGGCGATCCTCACCCGCACCGAGCTGCTGCTGTTCGTGATCGCCGGTGTGTTCGTGCTGTCCTCTGGATCAGTCATTCTGCAGCGCCTCTACTTCAAGATCACCCGCGGCAAGCGCCTGTTCCTGATGAGCCCGTTCCACCATCATCTGGAGATGCGCGGCTGGTCGGAGATGACGATCGTCGTGCGCCTGTGGATCATCGCCGGCCTCCTGGCGGTCTCTGCGGTAGGTCTGTTCTACGTCGAATGGCTCACCGGAGTGGACGGATGAGCATCGCTCGCCTGGATGCGCTGACCAGCTGGCACGCCGACTGGAAAGGCCTGCGCGTCGCGGTCCTCGGACTTTCCGTGACGGGCTTCTCCGCGGCGGACACCCTCGCCGAGCTCGGTGCCGATGTGCTCGTGCTGTCGGAATCGGCTGCCGAGGAGTACGAGCGGCTCGTTCCGGTGATCGGCGCTCGCCTCGAACTCGGCGCACTCGAAGAGGTGCCCCCGTCGCTGCGGGACTTCGAGCCGGAGGTCGTCGTCGCTTCCCCTGGCTTCTCACCGTCGCATCCGATCATCCGGTGGGCACAGGATGAAGGCATCGCCCTGTGGGGGGATGTGGAGCTCGCCTGGCGCGTACGCGACAAGGTCGTGCGCGCGGACGGCACTCCGGCCGAATGGGTGCTCATCACGGGCACGAACGGCAAGACCACGACGACGCAACTCACCGCCACCCTGCTCGCAGAGGGAGGCCTGCGCGCTGCACCGTGCGGCAACATCGGCATCCCAGTGCTGGACGCCGTACGCGATCCCGCCGGGTTCGACGTGCTCGTCGTGGAGCTCTCCAGCCATCAGCTCTGGTACATCGGCCAGAGCCGCGGCGTCGGTGAGCTCGTGCCCTATGCGTCCGTGTGCCTGAACCTCGCGGACGACCATCTCGTCTGGCACGGGAGCGCCGACGCCTATCGTGACGCGAAGGCGTTCGTGTACCGGAACACCCGCATCGCGTGCGTGTACAACAAGGCCGACGAGGCGACACGCATCATGGTCGAAGAAGCCGAGGTCATCGAGGGCGCTCGGGCGATCGGATTCGACCTCGGCGTTCCAGGGCCGAGCGATCTCGGTGTGGTCGACGGCATTCTCGCCGACCGCGCGTTCCACGCCGACCGCGCGCGCAGTGCTCTCGAACTGACCACGGTCGCCGATCTCGCCGAAGCCGGGCTCTCGGCGCCGCACATCGTGCAGAACATCCTCGCAGCGAGCGCGCTCGCGCGCTCGCTCGGCACGACTCCTGAGGCGATCAGACGTGCGCTGCAGACGTTCCGTCTCGACGAGCATCGCATCCAGGTCATCGCCCGCCACGCCGGCATCACCTGGGTCGACGACTCCAAGGCGACCAACCCGCACGCTGCGGCGTCGTCACTGCGTGCATACCCCGGTGCAGTCTGGATCGTCGGGGGCGATCTCAAGGGTGTGGATCTCTCGGCCCTCGTCGCCGACGCCGGAAGCACCGCCGGCGCGGCGCTCGTGATCGGCGTCGAACGCGGCGAGGTGGTCGCGGCATTCGAGCGACACGCGCCCGCGGTGCCGGTGATCGAGGTGGTCACTGACGAGACTGAAGATGTCATGACCCGCGTGGTGGAACTCGCCGCAGGGATCGCCGATGACGGGGGAACGGTTCTGCTGGCTCCCGCTGCGGCATCCTTCGACCAGTTCACCAGCTACGCGGATCGTGGCCACCGCTTCGCCGACGCGGTGCGCACATGGATCGATCGGGGGAGCGCCGATGACACAGGTAGCCCGCCCGCCGCGCACTGACCAAGGGCAGCGACGAGGCCTCGCCGCACGCGTCTCGCTCGGACGCATCTTCACGCCGCCGTCGAACGAGTTCGTCCTCATCGCGTCCACGGCGCTTCTGCTGACCGTCTTCGGGATCATCATGGTGATCTCCGCCACCAGCGCCACAGAGGCCGGTGTGATGGACACGGCCATCAAGCAGGCCATGTTCGCCGCAGTCGGCATTCCGATGATGTTCCTGGTCAGTCGCCTGCCGGTCGCCTTCCTCAAGAAGATGGCGTGGCCCGCGCTCATCCTCGCAACGATGCTCCAGCTCCTTGTCTTCATCCCCGGCATCGGCGTCGAGAACGACGGCAACCGCAACTGGATCAACGTCTTGGGCTTCTCCCTGCAGCCATCGGAGTTCCTCAAGCTCGCGATCGCGCTGTGGGTCGCCTACGTGCTTCTGCGCAAACGCGTGCTGCTGGGTATCTGGCACCACGTGTTCATCCCCGTGATCCCCGTCTCTCTGCTGGCGATCGGTACGGTCATGGCGGGGCACGACCTCGGCACCGTCATGGTGCTCGTGCTGATCCTTCTCGGCTGCCTGTTCTTCGCGGGCGTCAAGCTGCGCCTGTTCATCCTCCCCGTGCTGCTCGGCATCATCGGGGTCATCGCACTGGCGGTTGTGAGCCCTGACCGGATGCGACGCATCTCGGCGGTGTGCACCGACATGACCAACTACGAGAACGACTGCTATCAGTCGATCCATGCCGTGTGGGGAATGGCGAACGGCGGGATCTTCGGTCTGGGTCTCGGCAACTCCCAGGAGAAGTACGGCTGGCTTCCGGCTGCGGCGAACGACTTCATCTTCGCCATCGTGGGCGAAGAGCTCGGCCTCATCGGCTGCCTCGTCGTTCTCGCGCTCTTCACGTTCTTCGCCGTCGGTGCGTTCCACATCATGCGCAAGACGACGGACCCGTTCATCCGCGTCGCGGCCGGCGGCATCACCGTCTGGATCCTCGGCCAGGCGCTCATCAACATCGGTGTCGTGATCGGCATCTTCCCCGTGCTCGGCGTGCCGCTGCCGTTCATGTCGCAGGGCGGTACTGCTCTTCTCGCCGTGCTCCTGGCCTGCGGCGTGCTGCTCGCCTTCGCTCGCACGATCCCCGCATCCGCGCGGGGTAAAGTCACCAGGTGACCACGTACCTCCTCGCCGGCGGCGGCACCGCCGGCCATGTAAATCCGCTGCTCGCCGTCGCCGATTCGCTGCGTGAGCGCGACCCTGCGTCGAGCGTCCTCGTGCTCGGCACGAAGGAAGGGCTGGAAGCCCGACTCGTCCCGGAGCGCGGTTACGAGCTGCTGATCGTCGACAAGGTCCCCTTCCCACGCCGGCCGAACAAGCAGGCGGTCGCGTTCCCCGGGCATTTCAGGAAGGCGATCGCGCAGGTGCGCTCGCACATTCGCGAACACCGCGTCGATGTCGTCGTCGGGTTCGGCGGTTACGCGTCGGCGCCTGCCTATCTGGCCGCACGTCGCGAGAAGGTGCCGTTCGTCGTACACGAGGCCAACGCGAAGCCGGGGCTGGCGAACGTGCTTGGCGCCCGACGTGCAGCGGGAGTCGGCGTCGCGTTCGAGGGAACCCCGCTCAAGGGCAGCGAAGTGGTCGGGATGCCGTTGCGCCACGAGATCGTGGATCTGGACCGTTCAGCCCGGCGGTCCGACGCTGCAACGCATTTCGGGCTGGATGCTGCGCGGCCAGTGCTGCTCGTCTTCGGAGGCTCGCTCGGTGCGCAGCGCCTGAACGAGGCGTTCGCGGATTCCTGGGGTGACGTGCTCGCGGCTGGGTGGCAACTGCTGCACGTGACGGGAGAGCGCAGCGAGCTCGAGGACCCGGAGGTTCCCGGATACGCGGTGCGTCGCTACGTCGACCGGATGGACCTGGCGTTCGCGCTTGCCGACCTGATCGTCTCCCGTGCAGGATCCGCGACGGTGAGCGAGATCAGTGCACTCGGCATCCCCGCCGTGTACGTGCCGTATGCGGTCGGAAACGGAGAGCAGCGGTTGAACGCGGCCTCCGCGGTCGCCGCAGAGGCCGCGATCCTGCTGCAGGACGGCACCTTCACCGGTGACGTCGTGCGCGATGAGATCATCCCGCTGCTGACCGACACGGATCGCCGCGCCAGGATGGCGTCTGCCGCAGAGCATGTCGGCACCCGTACCGGCACGGAGAACGTGATCGCGATGATCGACCGAGCGCTCGGCAGCGCGAATTAGGATGGACAGGACATGATCAGACCTGACCTCTCGCTCCCGATTCCGGACACCATCACCGCCGCCCACTTCATCGGGATCGGCGGATCCGGGATGAGCGGCCTCGCGAAGATGTTCCTCGACGCCGGCATCCGCGTGTCCGGATCCGATCGCGCCGACAGCGATGCGCTGCGGTCGCTGGCAGCAGCCGGAGCCACCGTGCACGTCGGACACGACGCGGACCATCTCGGCGATGCCGACACCGTTGTTCACACCGGAGCCATCTGGCCGGAGAACCCTGAGTTCGTCACCGCCAAGGAACGCGGCCTGCACGTCATCCACCGCTCGCAGGCGCTGCACTGGCTCATCGGCGGACGTCGTCTGATCTCGGTGGCAGGCGCGCACGGCAAGACGACGTCGACCGGCATGATCGTGACAGCGCTCAAGTCGCTCGGCGCTGACCCGAACTACGTCAACGGCGGAGTGATCGAGCAACTGGGCACATCCAGTGCGTCCGGAGCCGACGACCTCTTCGTCGTCGAGGCCGATGAATCCGACGGCACGTTCCTGCTCTACGACACGGCGATCGCCCTGATCACGAATGTCGACCCTGACCACCTCGACCATTACGGATCGGACGACGCGTTCCACCAGGCGTTCATCCGGTTCGCTGATGCGGCGAGCGAAGCAGTGGTGATCTCCAGCGATGACGCCGGCGCGCTCAGGGTGAAAGCAGGGCTCTCACATCAGAACGTGATCAGCTTCGGCGTCGCCGCAGATGCCGACGTCCGCCTGACCGACATCTCGACCGCAGGCCCGGTGGCAGCGACCATCACACATGGGGAGCGCAGCGAACGACTGCAACTCGTCGTGCCAGGAGAGCACAACGCGATCAACGCCGCTGGCGCCGTCGCCGTGCTTCTGACCCTCGGTCATGAGCTCGCAGATGCGGTGCGTGCTGTGGAGGGGTTCGCCGGTACGGTGCGCCGGTTCGAGCTGCACGGTGTGGAGCGGGGCGTCAGCGTGTTCGATGACTACGCGCATCACCCGACCGAGGTGAAGGCCGCCCTGGTGGCGGCTCGCAGTGTCGTCGGCGACGGCCGGATCATCGCGATCCAGCAGCCGCACACGTACTCGCGCACTCAGCACATGTATCGCGAGTTCGCCGATGTGCTCGAGACCTACGCCGATCACACCGTCATGCTCGATGTCTACGGCGCCCGTGAAGACCCGGTGCCAGGGGTCACCGGGGCGCTGGTCAGCGACGCATTCAGCGACCAGGAGCACGTGCACTACGTCGTCGACTGGCAGGAGGCCGCCGACTACACGGCGACGGTCGCACGTGAAGGCGACTACGTCATCACGCTCGGATGCGGCAACGTGCACCTGATCATCCCTCAGGTGATCGAATCACTGCGGCGGACGACCGGAGTCTGACCGATGCGCCGTCCGGCACCGCTTCCGACTCCGCCGGAGCAGGAGACGAAGCCCGCCCCTGCTCGTTCGCCGCGCCATGCGCGCGACGAACGCGCGGATCGGGACACGGCCGCGTCGCAGGGAGGCGGACAGGTCGCTCCGATCAAGAGCATCGAGGACGCCGGGGTGGATGCCGATGTCCAGGAACCCGAATCGCTCGAAGGCCTCACGGCAGGCGACGTCTGGCGTGCCGCGCGCGCTCGTCGCAAGGCCCTGCGCGCGGAGATCCGTCGCTTCACGCAGCGCTCGCGCCGTCGGCGACTGATCTGGCTCGGTGCGATCGGCGCCGTTGTCCTGCTGATCGGGGGCAGTGTCGCGGCCGCGTACAGTCCGTTGTTCGCTGTCGAGAAGATCACGGTCGCCGGCGCATCGGCTCTGGATGCAGCATCGGTGGAGGCTGCTCTGAGTGATCAGCTCGGCACGCCGTTGGCGCTCGTGAGCGAGAGCGAGGTGAAAGCTGCGCTCATCGCCTTCCCATTGATCGAGACCTACGCACTCGAGGCCAAGCCGCCACACGACCTCGTCGTTCGGATCGTCGAGCGCACACCGATCGGTGTGATCGAATCCGGCGCCGGCTTCACTCTGGTCGATGCGGCAGGTGTCGCGCTGTCGACGACAGAGACACGCCCGGAGGGACAGCCGGTGATCGCTGTCGACGGCGGCATCGAATCCGACGCGTTCGAATCGGTCGGACTCGTCGTGCGTTCGCTCCCCGCAGACGTCCGAGCCGCCGTCACCGATGTCTCCGCCTCCACGCTGGACGACGTCACACTGAAGCTCTCGAGCGGGCTCACCGTCGTGTGGGGGAGCGCGGATGAGTCGGCGTACAAGGCCAGGGTGTTGGCGACGACGATGCAGGCGAATCCGGCTGCTCGGGAGATCGACGTCTCCTCTCCCGACGTCATCGTGGCCGGTTGACCCGAGACCCACGAGCGGCGCGATCGTGCTGCAGGTGTTCTTGCACGTCAAAGCGGCGACACGCCCGTGTCTTTGCGCTCACGAGGGCCTGTGGCGCATACCTTCGATCAAGAGAACGCAATACCGGGAAATACTTTACACCTCTAGTTGAGGTTTAAGGTTCACATTCGTTTCCAGGCTCGACACATCGGAGGCCGGCCATGAGCCAGAACCAGAACTACCTCGCCGTGATCAAGGTCGTCGGCGTCGGCGGTGGCGGCGTCAACGCCGTGAACCGCATGATCGATCTCGGCCTGCGCGGGGTCGAGTTCATCGCCGTCAACACCGACGCGCAGGCGCTGCTCATGAGCGACGCCGACGTCAAGCTCGATGTGGGCCGTGAGCTCACTCGGGGTCTCGGCGCGGGTGCCGACCCCGAGGTCGGGCGTCGTGCTGCCGAAGACCACGCGGAGGAGATCGAGCAGGCCCTCACCGGTGCCGACATGGTCTTCGTCACCGCGGGCGAGGGAGGCGGAACGGGTACCGGTGGTGCTCCGGTCGTCGCCCGCATCGCCAAGTCGATCGGTGCACTGACCATCGGCGTCGTCACCAAGCCGTTCTCATTCGAAGGTCGTCGCCGCCAGAGCCAGGCAGAGGCCGGCGTCTCCAAGCTGAAGGAAGAGGTCGACACCCTCATCGTCGTGCCGAACGACCGGCTGCTGGAGATCAGCGACCGCGGCATCTCGATGATCGAGGCGTTCGCCACCGCCGACCAGGTGCTCCTTGCCGGTGTGCAGGGCATCACCGACCTCATCACCACACCGGGTCTCATCAACCTCGACTTCGCCGACGTCAAGTCGGTCATGCAGGGTGCCGGATCTGCGCTGATGGGCATCGGCTCCGCTCGTGGCGCGGATCGCGCGATCAAGGCCGCAGAGCTCGCTGTCGAGTCCCCGTTGCTCGAGGCATCGATCGAAGGCGCGCACGGCGTGCTGCTCTCGATCCAGGGCGGTTCGAACCTCGGCATCTTCGAGATCCACGACGCGGCGGATCTCGTCAAGGAGGCTGCGCACCCCGAGGCGAACATCATCTTCGGTACGGTCATCGACGACACCCTCGGCGACGAGGTGCGAGTCACTGTGATCGCGGCAGGCTTCGACGGCGGCGAGCCTTCGCTGCGGCTCGACCCGATGGTCGTCTCGCGCCCGGCGGCCGACACTCTGCCCGAGGTCACCCTCTCGGACGCCTCTGAAGCCCCTGCTGCCGAGCAGAAGCAGAGCGAGGCCCCCCAGCAGCCCGCACCGCGTATCGCAGCCACGAGCCTGGAGCCGGCATTCGCCGATGATGACATCGACATCCCCGAGTTCCTGAAGTAGGGGCGACTTGTCCGACCTTGCTGCGCGGCTGTCCGCGATCGATTCGCAGATCGCGGACGCCGCGCGCATCGCAGGGCGGGATGCCGCGGACATCACCCGCATAGTGGTGACCAAGTTCCATCCGGCGTCCCTCGTGCGCGAACTTCACGCCCTCGGCGTGCGTGATGTCGGTGAGAACCGTCAGCAGGAGCTCGAAGCCAAGAGGGGCGAGCTCGACTCGCCCGAGCGCGAGCAGGAGCTCGACGGACTGCGTTGGCACTTCATCGGTCAGGCGCAGACGAACAAGGCCGCCTCGATCCGAAGGGGCGCGGACGCCGTGCACTCGGTCGACCGCGCCAAGCTCGCCGATGCACTGCACAGAGCGGCAGGCAACACCGACGAGCTCGAGCCGAGCGTGCTCGACGTGCTCGTGCAGGTCAATCTCACAGACGACGCCGGTCGAGGCGGTGTCGCCCCCGACGGTGTGCTGCACCTCGCGGAGCACATCCTCGCACTGCCGTCGCTGCGACTGCGCGGAGTCATGGGTGTCGCGCCGCTCGACGAGGCGCCGGCATCCGCTTTCGCACGCCTGCGCGGCATCGCAGACACCGTCACGGCGCTCGACCCGAGCGCCACCTGGATCTCCGCCGGCATGACCGGCGACTTCGTCGAGGCGATCGCCGCAGGTGCGACACACCTGCGGATCGGGTCGGCAATCACAGGACCACGACCTGACCGGGGTTAACCTCGAATCAGATCAGCCCACGTCGAACACGGAGGACACGATGGGAAACCCGCTCAAGAAGACCATGGTGTATCTGGGACTCGCCGATGAGGAAGAGGCCTACGAAGAGCAGCTGGCTCCGGCCCCTGCTCGGGCTCACCGTGAGCGTGACCGCGATCGCGAACACGAAGAGGCAGCGCCTGCCCCGGTGACGCCACTGCGTCGGCCCGTGGCTGTGCGTCAGCCGTCAGTCGGCACCGTCAACGAGATCCTCACGGTGCACCCCAAGCAGTACCGCGACGCGCAGCTGATCGCCGAGAGCTTCCGCGAGGGCGTTCCTGTCATCATCAACCTGTCGCAGATGAGCGACGCCGACGCGCGTCGCCTGATCGACTTCGCCAGCGGTCTCTCCCTCGGCCTGTACGGCCGCATCGAGCGCGTCACCAGCAAGGTGTTCCTGCTTTCGCCGGAGAACATCGCGGTGTCGGGCCATGGCGGCATCGCGAGCGCAGACCCGGAGTCTGCGGGCTTCGATCAGTCATAAGCCGTGACCGCACTGGTCTCGGTGATCGCATCGATCATTCATCTGGTCCTGCTGATCTACATCTTCGTGCTCTTCGCACGGCTGATACTCGACTACATTCCGCTGTTCAATCGTGAGTGGCGGCCCAAGGGTGGCGGTCTCATCGCCGCAGAGCTCGTGTACACGGTGACCGACCCTCCGATCCGGCTGTTCCGGCGCTTCATCCCTCCACTGCGCATCGGCACGCTCTCACTGGATTTCGGCTTCACCTTCACCATGCTGGCCGTGCTGATCCTGATGTCGATAGCGCGGGCTTTCATCTCCGTGTGACCGGCCGGCGCTGCCGCTGACGTCTCACATCGCGTCACTTGCGAGCGGGGACTATGCTTGCTCGGAGGTGCGCGCCCCGGGTACGCGCCGGATCAATACCGAGCCACACTTCAGTCACTGGCAACAGAACTCATCGAAAGAGGAGCCGAGAACAATGGCACTGACCCCGGATGACGTCGTCACCAAGCAGTTCCAGCACGTCCGTTTCAAGGACGGCTTCGACCCGGACGAGGTCGATGACTTCCTCGACGAGATCGTCGTCGAGTGGCGCAAGGCCCTCGAGGAGAACGCCGAGCTGAAGACGAAGCTCGCCGCATACGAGTCCGGAGAGACTCCGGCTGCTCCGGCCGCCGAAGCGGCGCCGGCCGTCGTCGACGAGGTCCCCGCTCCCGTGGTCGCAGCGGCTCCCGTTCCTGTCAGCGAAGCCTCGGCCGCTGGACCCACCACCGCGACCGCCGGCATCATCGAGCTCGCGCAGCGTCTGCACGACGAGCACGTCGCCGAGGGCGAGGCAAAGAAGAGCCAGCTGATCTCGGAGGCGCAGACCGAGGTCGACCGCATCCGTGCCGAAGCGCAGGCGAAGGAGCGCGAGGAGTCCGCCCGCCTCGAGCGCGAGCGCAACACGCTCGAAGCGCGCATCACCGAGCTGCGCAACTTCGAACGCGACTACCGTACCCAGCTTCGCGGCTACATCGAGGGCCAGCTCCGCGATCTCGACGAGAAGTCGGCATCGACGGACTCGACCCCGGTCTCGGCCATCGGGCTCTAGGTCGTCCCTTTGCCAGGACATCGTCCACTCAGTCGGTCGGCGGCCGGTGTCATCGTCGCGGTTCTCGCGGCGCTGGTGCTGGCCGCCGATCAATTTGTGAAGCACCTCACCATCGAGAATCTGCCTCTGCATGAGGTGGTGCCGGTACTGGGTGAGTTCCTTCAGCTGTACTACATCCGCAACTCGGGTGCGGCATTCTCGCTCGGCAGCGAGGTGACGTGGATCTTCACGATCGCGCTCACCGTCGTCGCCGGCATCATCATCTGGAAGTCGTTCGGTCTGCGCTCACGTCTGTGGGCGGTCGTGCTGGGACTGCTGCTCGGCGGCGTACTCGGCAACCTCACCGATCGACTGCTGCGCGAGCCCGGCTTCGCGGTCGGTCATGTCGTGGACATGATCTCGATGCCGTGGATGATGCCCGCGATCTTCAATGTCGCCGACATCTTCATCGTGTGCGGCATGATCGCCGTCGCGCTGCTCGTCGTGCTCGGACTGCGTTTCGACGGCACGCGTGAGCGGGACGACGTCGCGCCGGAGGCAGAGGTCGATCCCGACGAGGCCGTCGCGGGGGATACCGTCACCACCGCTGACGCGGAGGTCCCCGCCGCCGAGAAGGCTCAGGCTCCGATCGACGCTGAACCCGAACAGGCCAACTGAGGATGGAGTCCCGGTCGCTGCCGGTTCCGGACGGCCTCGAGGGTGCACGCGTCGACGCCGCGCTCGCGAAGATGCTCGGCTTCTCGCGCACGTTCGCCGCAGAAGTCGCTGAAGCCGGAGGCGTGAGCCTGGACGGCGTGACGCTGGGCAAGTCCGATCGGCTTCGCGCCGGCGGCTGGTTGAGCGTGGACTGGCAACCGAAGGAAGAGCCGAAGATCGTACCGGTCGTCGTGCCGGACCTCGGCATCATCTATGACGATGACGACATCGTCGTGGTGGACAAGCCGTCCGGCGTGGCCGCCCACCCGTCGCAGGGATGGGACGGCCCGACCGTGCTCGGGGCGCTGGCGGGCGCAGGATTCCGGATCGCCACCAGCGGTGCGGCCGAGCGGGCCGGCATCGTCCATCGACTGGACGTCGGCACGAGCGGCCTCATGGTGGTCGCGAAGTCCGAATCCGCCTACACGGCGTTGAAGCACGCCTTCAAGGAGCGGACGGTCGAGAAGGTCTACCACGCGGTCGTGCAGGGACATCCTGACCCGCTCGCCGGCACCATCGACGCGCCGATCGGACGGCATCCGAACCATTCGTGGAAGTTCGCCGTCACCCCATCGGGCAAGGACTCGATCACACACTACGAGACGCTCGAGGCGTTTCCAGGGGCCTCGCTGCTCGAGATCCACCTCGAGACCGGTCGAACGCATCAGATCCGTGTGCACATGGCCGCCCACCGGCATCCGTGCGTCGGCGACCCGCTCTACGGCGCCGACCCGAAGATGTCGGCCAGGCTCGGACTCACTCGTCAATGGCTGCATGCCCATCGGCTCGGATTCACCCATCCGGCGACGGGGGAGTGGGTGCAGTTCGAATCCCCGTATCCTGCCGATTTCGTGCGCGCGCTGGAGATTCTGCGCGGAGAGTGAAGGCGGATCGTCCGTGGCATCCGACACACTGTGAACATGACGATCGAAGTGCGACCGGCGACGGTGTTCGATGACGTCGCGACGCTCGTGGGTCCGAAGAAGCCGACGTCGAACGTGTGCTTCTGCCTGAGCTATCGGCTGGGGAGCAAGGAGAACGTGGCGCTGCGCGGAGACGCGCGTGCTGAGCGCGTGCGCGAGCTGTGCGACCACGACCCGCCGCCGGGGGTGATCGCCTACCTCGATGACGAGCCCGTCGGATGGGCGGCGCTGCATCCGCGTCGAGACACGAGTTTCGCCCGAAACAGACTGATCCCGCACGTCGACGATCTCGAGGTGTGGTCGTTGTGGTGCTTCCGCGCGAGACCGGGACATCGCAAGCAGGGCGTCATGCATTCGCTGATCGACGGAGCCGTCGCATACGCGCGCGAACGGGGAGCGCCAGCGATCGAGGGGTACCCCGTCGACAATCGGGGGGAGAAGGTCGATCTCACCATGGCGTATGTCGGCACGAAGGCGATGTTCGAGAAGGCAGGTTTCGAGCAGGCCGCCGTGACGAGTTCTGTACTGAACGGATTCCCACGGGTGCTGATGCGGCTCGACCTGCGGAAGAATTCGTGAACTGTTTCATCTTCGAGCGGCACGTTCGTCCCATGTTCCAGGCGCTCGCGCTCGTCCCCGGGGCGCACGTCCGTGAACGTGCCGCAGCCGTAGCATCCGATATTCCGTGGACGCTCAGCGCGACCTCGGGCCCATATCAAAATGCCGACGTCTGCGCCCCGACGTAGACTCGAACACGTGGCATCCGACTCCTTCGTACACCTGCACGTGCACAGCGAGTACTCGATGCTGGATGGTGCTGCCAAGATCAACTCGATGACGCAGGCGGCCGCCGATTATGGCATGCCGGCCATCGCTGTCACGGATCACGGCAACACCTTCGCGGCGTTCGAGTTCTACAACGCGGCGAACAACGCCGGCGTGAAACCGATCATCGGCCTTGAGGCCTACGTCACTCCTGGAACGCACCGCAGCGACAAGACGCGTGTGGCGTGGGGATCGCCCGATCAGAAGCGCGATGACGTCTCCGGCTCTGGCGCGTACACCCACATGACCATGTGGAGCCAGAGCACCGAGGGCATGCACAACCTCTTCCGGCTGAGTTCGCTCTCCAGCCTCGAGGGACAGTACTTCAAGCCCCGGATGGACCGCGAGCTGCTGCAGACGTACGGCAAGGGGCTCATCGCCACCACCGGGTGCCCGTCCGGCGAGATCCAGACCCGCCTGCGCCTCGGGCAGTACGACGCAGCGCGTGCAGCAGCAGCGGAATTCCAGGACATCTTCGGCAAAGAGAACTACTTCGCCGAGATCATGGATCACGGGCTCTCGATCGAGCGCCGGATCATGACTGATCTCCTGCGTCTGGCCAAGGACCTCGGCATCCCGCTGGTCGGAACGAACGACTCGCACTACACGCATCAGCATGAGGCCGACGCGCACGCGGCTCTGCTGTGCGTGCAATCAGGCTCGACGATGGACGACCCGAACCGCTTCAAGTTCGACGGCGACGGCTATTACATCAAGACGGCGCAGGAGATGCGTCAGCTCTTCCGCGACAACCCGGAGGCGTGCGACAACACGCTGCTGATCGCCGAGCGCTGCCAGGTCGATTTCAACACCTCGGCCAACTACATGCCTCGCTTCCCCGTGCCCGACGGCGAGACCGAGGACAGCTGGCTCATCAAAGAGGTCGAGGCCGGGCTGCACTACCGCTACCCGTCCGGCATTCCCGACAAGGTGCGCAAGCGCGCCGAGTACGAGACGGGCGTGATCCTCCAGATGGGATTCCCCGGCTACTTCCTCGTGGTCGCCGACTTCATCAACTGGGCCAAGGACAACGGCATCCGCGTCGGTCCCGGCCGTGGTTCCGGTGCCGGATCCATGGTCGCCTACGCGATGAAGATCACTGACCTCGACCCGATCGAGCACGGCCTCATCTTCGAGCGCTTCCTCAACCCTGACCGTGTCTCGATGCCCGACTTCGACGTCGACTTCGATGATCGTCGCCGCGGCGAAGTGATCGACTACGTCACCGAGAAGTACGGCTCCGAGCGCGTCGCGCAGATCGTCACGTACGGCACGATCAAGTCCAAGCAGGCGTTGAAGGATGCCGGACGAGTGCTCGGCTTCCCGTTCAGCATGGGCGAACGTCTGACCAAGGCCATGCCACCGCCCGTGATGGGCAAGGACATGCCGCTGGACGGCATGTTCGACTCGAAGCATCCGCGGTTCAAGGAAGCCAGCGAGTTCCGCACACTGATCGAGACCGATCCAGAGGCCAAGACGGTCTTCGACCGTGCCGTCGGGCTGGAAGGTCTGAAGCGGCAGTGGGGCGTGCACGCCGCGGGCGTGATCATGTCGAGCGAACCTCTGCTCGACATCATCCCGATCATGCGCCGCGAGCAGGACGGTCAGATCGTCACGCAGTTCGACTACCCGTCGTGCGAGAGCCTCGGCCTGATCAAGATGGACTTCCTGGGGCTGCGCAACCTCACGATCATCTCGGATGCGCTCGACAACATCCGCACCAACAGGGGCGAGGAGCTCGATCTCGAGCATCTCGAGCTCGACGATCAGGGCGCTTACGATCTGCTCGGCAAGGGCGACTCGCTCGGCGTGTTCCAGCTCGACGGCGGACCGATGCGTTCGCTGATGCGTCTGATGAAGCCCGACAACTTCGGTGACATCTCGGCGCTCATCGCGCTGTACCGGCCTGGCCCGATGGGCGCGAACTCGCACACGAACTATGCGCTGCGCAAGAACGGGTTGCAGCCGATCACCCCGATCCATCCGGAGTTCACTGAATCGCTCGCCGAGATCCTCGACGAGTCCTACGGCCTCATCATCTACCAGGAGCAGGTGATGGCGATCGCGCAGAAGGTCGCCGGGTTCTCCCTCGGCCAAGCAGACATCCTCCGCCGTGCGATGGGCAAGAAGAAGAAGTCGGAGCTGGACAAGCAGTTCGCGGGTTTCCAGGCGGGAATGCACGCCAACGGATATTCCGACGGTGCGGTGAACGCGATCTGGGAGATCCTGCTGCCGTTCTCCGACTACGCGTTCAACAAAGCGCACTCCGCCGCGTACGGCGTGGTCTCGTACTGGACCGCGTACCTCAAGGCTCACTATCCGGCCGAGTACATGGCCGCGCTGCTCACCAGCGTCGGCGACTCCAAGGACAAGATGGCGATCTATCTGAATGAGTGCCGCCGCATGGGCATCCAGGTACTGCCGCCGGACGTGCGGGAGTCGATCAACTTCTTCGCGGCAGTCGGTGACGACATCCGCTTCGGCCTCGGTGCGGTCCGCAACGTCGGCAGCAACGTCGTCGACGGCATCGTCCAGGCCCGAGAGAAGGAGAGCTTCGACTCCTTCCATGACTTCCTCAAGAAGGTGCCGCTGCACGTCTCGAACAAGCGGACGGTCGAATCGCTGATCAAGGCGGGCGCGTTCGACTCGATGGGCAACACTCGCCGCGCACTCATGGAGATCCATGAGGATGCTGTGGAGGCAGCCGTCGGTCAGAAGAGGAACGAGGCGCAGGGCGCCATCGGATTCGACTTCGACAGCCTGTACGACGCGGTTGAAGAAGCCGTGCCCGCGAAGGTTCCTGATCGCCCTGAGTGGGTGAAGAAGGACAAGCTCGCCTTCGAACGCGAGATGCTCGGCCTCTACGTCTCCGACCATCCGCTCGCCGGGCTCGAGGTGCCGCTCGCCAAGCACGCATCGATCTCGATCAGTAACCTGCTCGCCTCGGAGGACCTGCAGGACGGTGATCAAGTGACCGTCGCAGGACTCGTGACCAGCGTGCAGCATCGCGTGGCCAAAGCCAGCGGCAATCCGTACGGCATGATCACCGTCGAGGACTTCAACGGTGAGGTCACCGTGATGTTCATGGGCAAGACCTACACCGAGTTCCAGCACACGCTGCAGCAGGATGCCATCCTCGCAGTGCGCGGTCGGGTGTCGCGCCGGGACGACGGTCTGAACCTGCATGCGCAGTCGGCATTCTCGCCCGACGTCGGTTCGTTCGACACTGCGGGTCCACTCGGTCTGGTGCTCGCCGAGCAGCGCGCGACCGAGCGGGTGATGAACGACCTCGCCGAGGTACTGCGGCGACATAACGGTGAGACCGAAGTGGTGCTGAAGGTGCACAGAGGCAGCACGGCGAAGGTGTTCGAAGTGCCGATGCCTGTGAAGGTCTCCGCCGATCTGTTCGGCGATCTGAAGTCGCTTCTCGGCCCCGCCTGCCTGGGGTGACCGGGTAGTTCTCCCCTCGGATCAGGACACGCCGCCCGGATGCAACAGGTAGTATCGGGACGCGTTGGGCGCACAAGATCAGTCCGAGTGCGCCACGTTGAAAGGACCACGCTTCATGAGCACGGAATCGCCCCTCCCCAGCGACTCGGAGCCGTTCAACGACTCGGAGCACGCCGCCGACGCCACCCCGCTCGCCGAGGACGACGGTGTGCTCTACGACGAAGAGGTCACTCCGCAGTATGGAATCGTCGGCTTCACTCTTCGTGAGTTGCTCATCGTCGGCGTATGGTTCATCGCCTTCGTCACCTCCTTCTTCCCGGTGTACGCCTACGAAGGGTCGGCTTCGCTCTGGTCGCAGGGCATTCAGTGGGTTCTCGCTCTAGGCCTGCCCACGGCCGCAGTGTTCCTCATCGTGCTCCGCCGCTTCTCCCCGGACGGCATCCGCAGAGTGGGCTCGCTCGGAATCGACCAGTTCGCATCCGTGGCGTTCTCGGTGAGCGCTCTCTTCTGGGCAACGGCCAACTGGGACCTGATGATCGTCACGGTGGCCACCGGTGACTTCGCGTTGACCTGGCTCACGATCCTCCAGCTCATCACGGCGCTCGCACTCGTCGTGCTCACCGTCTTCGCGCCGATCATCCCCGGATTGCGCGACGACTTCCGCGGGCGCCTGGTGACGCTCGCGCATCGCAACGCCAACCCCGTCCGGCCCGTAATCGAGCGACCGCGACCCGAGAAGCCCGCGCCGGAGCAGCACGAGACACCGGTCGCCGATCCAGCGCTCTCCGATGAGCACACGAGCGACGAGATCGCGCAGCTCGGACTGGGCGATCGCCTATCGTCCACGTCGCACGCGTCAAGCAGCGAACTCGGCACCGCACCAGGCGTCGGAGCCGAGATCGGCCTCGGCACGACCGTCGGTGCTGATGACAGCGATTATGTTCCCGCGTACGCGCGAACCTCGCGCGGCCAGTTCGACGTCGAGGACGATCAGGATGCCACGGCATCCGACCTCACTGAGGAGATGGCCGTGGCAGATCGCCAAGAGGTCGTCGAGCCTGCAGGGAACGAGAACCTCACGGAGGTAATCGACGATCTCGACGTCACGGCGCCTCGCGAGGTGACCGCTCCGCCCGAGCCGATCACCGAGACGTTCGCCGCCGCCTCGCCTGCCGTGTCAACGCCTCCGTTCTGGGCCCTCGCACCCACAGAGCGCGATGTGTTCGACGAGCGCGGGGCGCCACTGTTCCGCATCGGTCCGAATGCATGGGCTCTCGTGGTCGAAGACCGTGGTGGCGCTTACGTGGTCCGACACGACGACGGTCGGATCGGCTACCTGCACGACATCGCAGACATCACGAGGGGCTGACGTGCGCACCATCGATCTGCGAGGGCAGAAGCTCTCGCCTGCGGACATGCTCGCCGCTGTGCCTCGCGCCACACAGGCCAGGGCTGAGGCGCTCGAGACGGCGGCGCGGATCGTCGAAGACGTCCGTGCCGGGGGAGAGGACGCCCTGCGCGCGCAGGCGGAGAAGTTCGATGCGGTCACAGGACACGCCGTCCGTGTGCCGAAGTCTCACCTCGACGACGCCGTCGCAGCTCTCACATCCGAGATCAGATCCGCTCTCGAGGAGACGATCCGACGCGTGCGTCAGGCGTCCACCGCTCAGGTGCCGGATGATCGTGTGACGGAGATCGGCCCTGGCGCTCGGATCACGCAGCGCTGGCAGCCCGTTCAGCGCGTCGGCGTCTACATCCCGGGCGGCAAAGCGGTCTACCCCTCCAGCGTGATCATGAACGTCGTACCCGCGCAGGTCGCCGGCGTCGAGCAGATCGCCCTCGCCTCTCCTCCGCAGCACGATCAGGACGGTCGGATCCACCCGGTGATCCTCGCCGCGGCGGGGCTCCTCGGTATCACCGAGGTGTACGCGATGGGCGGAGCCGGCGCCATCGGGGCTTTCGCGTGGGGAGTTCCCGGCCTCGACCTCGACCCTGTCGACGTCGTCTCCGGGCCGGGCAACAACTACGTGGCCTCCGCGAAGCGCGCCGTCGCAGGAGTCGTCGGCACGGATTCAGAGGCCGGTGCGACCGAGATCCTCATCGTCGCGGATGCCGCAGCGGACGCACGTCTGATCGCGGCCGACCTCATCAGCCAGGCCGAGCACGACGAGCAGGCCTCCGCCGTGCTCGTGACCGACAGTGCGGATCTCGCCGAGCTGGTCGCGACAGAGGTCGAGCAGCTGGCTGCCGCGACCAGGCACAGCGAGCGCGTCGCAGTCTCACTCGCCGGCCCGCAGTCGGCCATCGTCCTCGTCGACGATCGTGCCATGGCGACGGCCTTCAGCAACGCCTACGCTCCCGAGCACCTCGAACTGCACCTGGCCGACGCCGACGCCGCGGCATCCGCGTTCACCAGCGCCGGTGCGGTCTTTGTCGGCGATCAGACGCCGGTGAGTCTCGGCGACTACATGGCCGGCAGCAACCACATTCTGCCGACCGGGGGTCAGGCGCGCTACGCGCCCGGCCTCGGCGCGTACACGTTCCTGCGTCCGCAGCAGGTCATCTCCTACGATCACGCCGCTCTCGCGGTCGTGCGCGAAGGTGTCGTCGCTCTCGCGAACGCCGAGGTTCTGCCTGCGCACGGCGAGGCGATCGAGGCGCGCTTCCAGGGAGCGGCCCAGCCACCGACTACGCTGTAACACCATGCACTGCCCCTTCTGCCGTCATCCGGACTCCCGCGTGATCGACTCCCGAACGAGTGACGACGGACTCTCGATCCGTCGGCGTCGTCAGTGTCCCGAATGCGGGGGGAGATTCACCACCACCGAGACGGCGAGCCTCAACGTGATCAAGCGTTCGGGTGTCATGGAACCGTTCAGCCGGGAGAAGGTCATCTCCGGTGTCCGCAAAGCCTGCCAGGGGAGACCTGTGACCGAGGCTGACCTTGCGATCCTCGCACAGCGAGTGGAAGAGGCGGTGCGTCAGACCGGCGTCTCGCAACTCGACGCCAACGAGATCGGTCTCGCCATCCTCGGACCCCTGCGGGATCTAGACGAGGTGGCGTACCTGCGTTTCGCGAGCGTGTACCAGGCGTTCGATTCGCTGGAGGATTTCGAGAGCGTGATCAGAGAACTGCGCGCCGAGCACGCACAGTCCAAGTCGGAGTCCGCTGAACGGTAATCTGGCAGGGATGTATCCGCTGCTCTTCCGCGCCGTCCTGTCGCGCTTCGAACCCGAGTTCGCCCACCATGCCGCGATGGTGGTGATCCGTGTGCTCGGCGCACCGCCGTTCTCGTGGGCCACGCGTGCGATCACGTCGCCTTCGACCGAACAGCGGGTCGAGGCACTCGGCCTCACCTTCGACTCGCCGTTCGGCGTCGCCGCAGGTTTTGACAAGAACGCAGTCGGCGTTCGTGGGCTTGCCGCCCTGGGGTTCGGTCACGTCGAGGTCGGGACGATCACCGCCGTCGGACAGGACGGCAACCCCAAGCCTCGCCTTTTCCGTCTCGTGCAGGATCGCGCCCTGATCAACCGGATGGGATTCAACAACGCGGGAGCGGATGCTGCTGTACGACGCCTCGAGAAGCTCCGTCGACGACGTCCGAAGACCGTCATCGGCGTGAACATCGGCAAGAGTCGAGTCGTCGATGTGGAGCACGCGACCGCCGACTACGTCGCCAGCACCTCGAAGCTCGCACCGCTCGCCGACTATCTGGCCGTCAACGTCTCTTCGCCGAACACGCCGGGCCTGCGCGGTCTGCAGGCGGTCGAGACGCTGGCGCCGCTGCTGCGCGCCGTGAAGGCCGCAGCGGGGCCGACGCCGTTGCTGGTGAAGATTGCTCCTGATCTCCCTGACGACGAGATCGTCGCGATCGCGAGACTCGCCGTGTCGGAGGGCCTCGATGGGATCATCGCCCACAACACGACGATCAGCCGCGAAGGCCTCAGAACGGACGCTGAGATCGTCGAAGCGGCAGGGGCGGGTGGGCTCTCAGGAGCACCGCTGCGCGAGCGAGCGATGGAGGTGCTCCAGGTGGTTCGCGCGGCAGTTCCGAGCGAGTTCTGCGTCATCTCGGTGGGCGGAGTCGACACCGCTGCAGACGTGCAGGAGCGAATGGATGCCGGTGCGACGCTGGTGCAGGGCTACACGGCATTCCTCTACCGCGGACCGCTCTGGGCGCGTCAGATCAACCGTGGGTTGGGTCTGGTCGATACCGCGAAGCGGCGTTGAAGCGAGCGCGACTCAGGTTGCGCGAGCGTCACTCAGGTGGAGCGAGGGTCGTGAGGCGAAACTGCGCTAGGCGGGGTACTGACCGCGCTTGACCTGCGGCTTGGGCAGCCGCATGAAGCGCATCTGGAGCGCGCGCATCCCCGCGTACCAACCGAGGCCCTTCTCCATGCGGTCCTTGCCGAACTTCGCGGCGACCTTGCGCTTGACGCGGATCCCGAGCAGCACCATGTCGATCACTGCGACGACGATGAACGCCCACAGGCCGATGAATGCGAAGAACGAGAACGTCGGATCCGGGACGAGCGACACGAGGATGACGACGACCATGAGAGCCATGACCCATTCGGAGAGGTGCCAGCCGGCGTCGACGTAGTCGCGCACCCATCGGCGCTGCGGGCCCTTGTCGCGCGGCGGGAGGTACTTGTCCTCGCCGGCGGCCATACCTGCCTGCGCGCGCTCGCGCTGCTCGCGCATCTGCGCCTTCGCCGCGGCGCGAGCCTCTTTGGTGTCCGCCACCAAGGGTCGCCGGCGTGCTGCTTCCTGCTCGGCGCGGCTCGGCGTCGGGCGTCCCTTGCCGGCGACTGGCGTCTGGGCCGCGTCGTCGTTCGTCGGTGGGGTGGAAGTGGCCACGAGGCTCCTCGGATAGAAATCGGTGTTCAGCCTTAAGATTACTCGCATGACTTCACACACGCCGAACGTCGACCCCACGATCGAATCAGCAGTCACGGAGGCGGTGGCCATCGGCATCCCCTCTGCGCTGTCCGATCTGGGCGATCTCGTGCGGATTCCCGGGATCGCCTGGCCCTCGTTCGACCAGACTCAGCTCGAGCGCAGCGCCGAGCGCGTCGCCGCGCTCGCGACGGACACCGGCGTCTTCGACGAGGTGAGAGTGCTGCGCGCGGCGATCCCCGGTACGGAGGAATACGGACAGCCGGCTGTGCTGGCGACTCGGGCGGCGAAGGGCGGCAAGCCGACGATCCTGCTCTACGCGCACCACGACGTGCAGCCCCCAGGAGCCGACGAACTCTGGGACACTCCGCCGTTCGAGCCCACAGTCAGAGACGGACGTCTGTACGGGCGCGGCGCCGCCGATGACAAGGCCGGCATCATGGCGCACATCGCATCGTTGCGTGCGGTCTCCGAAGTGCTCGGCGACGACCTCGAGTTGGGTGTCTCGATGTTCATCGAAGGTGAGGAGGAGTACGGTTCCGCATCCTTCGCGCAGTTCCTCAGCGACAACGCCGAAGCTCTTCGAGCGGATGCGATCGTCGTCGCCGACTCCGGAAACTGGGACTCGACGACGCCGGGGCTCACGGTGTCTCTGCGCGGGAACGCCCGCTTCGTGCTGAAGGTGCGGACGCTGGATCACGCATCCCACTCGGGAATGTTCGGGGGAGCGGTGCCTGATGCGATGATGGCGACCGTTCGTCTGCTGTCCACGCTCTGGGACGAGGACGGTGCTGTGGCCGTCGAGGGTATGTCCGAGACCGACACTCCGACGCCCGAGTACAGCGAGGAGACGCTGCGCGATGAGGCAGGGCTGCTGCCCGGTACATCGCCGATCGGACGCGGCAGCATCCTCAGCCGGATCTGGAACAAGCCGGCCGTCACGGTCATCGGCATCGATGCGACCAGCGTGGCGTCGGCATCCAACACCCTGCTCCCGGAGGTGACGGTCGTCATCAGCGCGCGCGTCGCACCGGGGCAGACCGGTGAAGACGCGTACCGAGCGCTGGAGGCGCATCTGCGTTCGCACGCCCCGTTCGGCGCTGAGCTGACGTTCTCCGACGTCGATCTCGGCGACGGATTCCTCGTCGACACCAGCGGCTGGGCTGTCAGCCTCGCGCGCCGGGCGATGGCGGACGGCTACGGAGTCGATCCCGTCGATCTCGGCGTCGGAGGTTCCATCCCGTTCATCGCCGACCTCGTGAGGGTATTCCCGCAGGCGCAGATCCTGGTCACCGGGGTGGAGGATCCGCACGCCCGTGCGCACAGTCCGAACGAATCGCTGCACCTCGACACGTTCCGGCACGCCGTCGCCACCGAGGCATTGCTGCTGACCCGTATGAACGAGATCACGGACTGAGCGCGATTCGCACCGGATCAGCGCCCGTTCGGGCGCCCGAAGGTAGAATCAGAACAAACCGCCGCCTGCACGCGCGGCCTGTCACAAGGAGCGACATGAGCGACACCACGCTGACCACAGAGACCTCGACCGCACACGGCGTCACCCTCACCGACGCGGCGGCGACCAAGGTGAAGAACCTCCTGGAGCAGGAAGGCCGTGACGACCTCCGTCTGCGCGTCGCCGTTCAGCCCGGCGGATGCTCTGGTCTGATCTACCAGCTCTACTTCGATGAGCGCTACCTCGATGGCGACGAGACCGTCGACTTCGACGGCGTGGAGGTCATCGTCGACAACATGAGCGTTCCGTATCTGGACGGTGCGGCGATCGACTTCAAGGACACGATCTCGGAGCAGGGCTTCACGATCGACAACCCGAACGCGGCCGGCAGCTGCGCGTGTGGAGACAGCTTCCACTGAGCGCAAGCCATGCCCGACCTGCGTGGTTGGCATGAATCAGGTGTGAGGTTGCCCTAGACTTGACTACGCCTTGTCCGTCATCTTGAAAGGTGCATCGTGCCCTCGAAACGCCGCCTTCGTTGGGTCGCCATTCCCGTGGGAATCGCGACAGCCGTGGCCCTGGCGGGATGCTCTCCCACCGAGCTCCACGGATTCCTCCCGGGCTTCGTAGAAGACGGCACTGCCGCAACGAACCAGACCGACCGCGTCGCCGGTCTCTGGGTGAACTCCTGGATCGTCCTTCTCGCCGTCGGCATCATCACGTGGGCGCTCATGGGATGGGCAGCCGTCGCGTACCGCCGTCGCAAGGGCCAGACCGGCCTGCCGGTGCAGATGCGCTACAACATGCCGATCGAGATCTTCTACACGGTGATCCCGCTGATCCTCGTGATGGGAATGTTCTTCTTCACGGCCCGCGACCAGGCCGAGATCGAGACGCAGTGGGACGACGCAGACGTCGAGATCACCGCCATCGGCAAGCAGTGGGCATTCGACTTCATGTACGCCGGCGAAGACGACGATCTTTCCGACGCGGTGTGGACGATGGGCGTGCAGGCGCAGCCCGATGCCGAGGGCAACATCGACACGGAGAAGCTGCCGACTCTGGTGCTTCCGGTCGATCAGAAGGTGCACATCAGCCTTCAGTCGCGAGACGTCATCCACTCGTTCTGGATCATCGACTTCCTCTACAAGAAGGACATGTACATCGGGAAGGACAACTCCTGGTCGTTCATCCCGACGCGCGTGGGCGAATACGCCGGAAAGTGCGCCGAGCTCTGCGGTGAATACCACTCGATGATGCTCTTCAACGTGAAGGTCGTGGAGCAGGACGAATACGACGAGTACGTCGAGTCCCTCCGCGAAGAGGGGAACACGGGCGACATCACAGACGCGTACGACCGTCTCAACAACCTCCCCGGCACCACGGGAACGACGTCCGAGACGGACTCCGAGGAAGAGGGAGAGTAGACCTCATGTCGACCACCACTGAGTCACCAAGTCAGCCAGCCCCCGGCGCTCGGCCGACGGCCATTCCGGCACGCCAGGCAGCTTTGATGAGCTCCTCGCGCGTCGAGCAGAAGGGCAACATCGTCGTCAAGTGGATCACCTCCACTGACCACAAGACCATCGGGTACATGTACCTGATCGCCTCGGTGCTCTTCTTCCTCCTCGGCGGTGTGATGGCGCTCGTCATCCGCGCTGAGCTGTTCGCGCCGGGAATGCAGATCGTTCCCACCAAGGAGCAGTACAACCAGCTGTTCACGATGCACGGCACGATCATGCTGCTGATGTTCGCGACGCCCCTGTTCGCGGGCTTCGCGAATGCGATCCTGCCGCTGCAGCTCGGAGCGCCTGACGTGGCGTTCCCTCGTCTGAACGCATTCGCATTCTGGCTGTTCTCCTTCGGGTCGATCATCGCGATCGCCGGCTTCCTCACCCCGCAGGGTGCGGCATCCTTCGGTTGGTTCGCATATCAGCCGCTCGCCAGTGCGACCTTCACGCCCGGCGCTGGTGGAAACCTCTGGATGGTCGGACTCGGCATGTCCGGATTCGGAACGATCCTCGGTGCAGTGAACTTCATCACCACGGTCATCACGATGCGTGCGCCTGGCATGACGATGTGGCGGATGCCCATCTTCAGCTGGAACACGCTGATCACGAGCCTGCTGATCCTGATGGCCTTCCCTGTGCTCGCGGCCGCGATCTTCGCCGCCGCCGCCGACCGCATCCTCGGCGCGCACATCTACGATCCGGCCAACGGCGGCGTGCTGCTCTGGCAGCACCTGTTCTGGTTCTTCGGTCACCCCGAGGTCTACATCATCGCCCTGCCGTTCTTCGGCATCGTCTCGGAGATCTTCCCGGTGTTCAGCCGGAAGCCGATCTTCGGATACAAGACCCTCGTCTACGCGACGATCGCGATCGCGGCGCTCTCGGTAGCGGTATGGGCTCACCACATGTACGTCACCGGTTCGGTGCTGCTGCCGTTCTTCGCGCTGATGACGATGCTCATCGCGGTGCCGACGGGTGTGAAGATCTTCAACTGGATCGGAACGCTCTGGCGAGGGTCCGTGACCTTCGAGACGCCGATGGTCTTCGCACTCGGCTTCCTCGTGTCGTTCGTCTTCGGCGGTCTGACCGGTGTCATCCTCGCGGCGCCGCCGCTGGACTTCCACCTCAGCGACTCGTACTTCGTCGTCGCTCACTTCCACTACGTCGTCTTCGGTACCGTCGTGTTCGCGATGTTCGCCGGCTTCTACTTCTGGTGGCCCAAGTGGACCGGACGGATGCTGAACGAGCGTCTCGGCTACGTGCACTTCTGGATGCTGTTCGTCGGCTTCCACATGACGTTCCTCATCCAGCACTGGCTGGGCGTGGACGGCATGGTGCGTCGCTACGCGGACTACTCGGCAGCCGACGGCTGGACCTGGGGCAACCAGGTGTCGACGATCGGTGCGATCATCCTCGGTGCGTCGATGCTCCCGTTCTTCCTGAACGTGTGGATCACGGCGCGCAAGGCGCCCAAGGTGATGGTCAACGACCCATGGGGCTACGGCGCATCGCTCGAGTGGGCGACCAGCTGCCCGCCGCCGCGTCACAACTTCACGTCGATCCCGCGCATCCGCAGCGAGCGTCCTGCGTTCGACCTGAACCACCCGGAGGCCGCGGAGCATCCTGCCGGCGTACCGGAGCCCGCCTTCGCGGGTGCAAGCGGAGAGGCCAAGTAAGCCATGCGATCGAACGTCGTCCTATGGTGGGTTCTCACCGTCTTCTTCCTCGTCGTCGGCGGTGTGTACACAGGATGGAACATCCTGGCTCACCCAGACCTCGAACTCGTGAACCAGATCGAGTGGGTCGGTTCCGTGGCACTGCTCTTCACCGCCTTCATGGGCGCGATGGTGGCCGTCTACCTGCAGCGCACGCACAAGGCGCAGGGCGGCGAGCTCCCCGAGGACATCCTCACCGCCGACATCGATGACGGAGATCCTGAGCTCGGTGAGTTCAGCCCGTGGTCGTGGTGGCCCATCGTGCTCGCGGCCTCTGCTGCGGTGTTCCTGATCGGCATGGCCGTCGGACACTTCCTGCTGCCGATCGGCGTCGCGATCTTCGTCGTCGCGATCGTCGGCTGGGTGTACGAGTACTACCGCGGAAACTTCGCTCGCTGAGTCGATTCACTCACACTGAAGGCCCCCGGACCGAGGTCCGGGGGCCTTCAGCATTTGCGAGCCACGTGGGGTGTCGCTCGTTGTCGCCTCGCGGCGCCGCAAGCGGCTATCTGCGACACCTCGTACGCCCGGCGAATGTCAGGCGTGTGTCCGGATGCGCGCGACGCCCGTGAGCGGGTCGACGGGGCGACGGTGGATGCCGTCGGCATCTTCAACGGGGTAGCCTTCACGGACCCAGTACTCGAAGCCGCCGATCATCTCGCGGACTCGGTAACCGAGCTTTGCGAACTCCAGGGCGCCTTTGGCGCCGGCGTTGCATCCAGGACTCCAGCAGTAGACGACGACTTCGCTGCCTGCGGGGATCTCCGCTGGGGCGCGGGTGGCGATCTCGCCGTAATGCATGTGGATGGCGCCTGCAACGCGTCCCTGCGCCCACGCTTCATCGGAGCGGACGTCGATGATGACGACCGCATCCCCGGCCTTCTGGCGGGCGTACAGGTCGCTCGCGTCGGTCTCGTTCGCGAGCTTGGCGGCGAAGTATTCAGCGGGTTCGATCATGGTTCCAGCTTAGGGAGACGTTCGCTGATGCGACGCGTTCTGACGGCCGCGCGGCATCCGATTTCGGCCATCATCGAAGTGGGGCTGTCATCTGGATGCGCGCACCCCAACGCTCCAGCTGAAGTCGAGACTCGACCTCGACCAGTTGCAGCTGGAACTGGCTCGTCGGTGCGCTCGGCGTGAATCCGCACGACGCATAGAACGGTGCGTTCCACGGGACGTCGCGATAGGTACGCAGCGTCAGCTCGCGGTGACCTCGATTGAGCGCCTCGGACTTCGCCGCGGTGACCAGCATCCGTCCGTATCCCTGACGACCGTGCTCGGGGAGGACGGAGAGCTGTTCCAGGTGGGCGATGCCGTCAACCTCGAGCACTTGGACGAAACCGACGATCCCTGTGTCCTCTCGTCGCATGAGCAACGTGAATCCCTGGTACGCGGCGCGTTCAGCTGCTCGTGTCGTCGGAGGCCAGTCCTCAGCCGAGAACAGTGTGATGAACATGACGTCCGCGGCCGTCTCGATCTCCTCGAGTCGGTCGAAGTCCTCCGCCTCAGCGAACCGGATCTCTGTGGCAGCCGACATGATCTCGAGCGTAACGAAGAAGGGCCCCGTTCGCGCTCCGAGGAGCTGCGGACGGGGCCCGGGGGAGCGGCGGTGTCTACTCGCCGTCCTCCGTCTTCTTCTTGGGCTTCTTCACCGGCTCGGTGGCGATCACCGAACTGGGTGTGTTGGCGGTCTCGTCGATGTGCGTCTCGACCGGAGCCGCCAACGGTGCATCGGGTACGCCTGCGCGCTCGTGGGCGCCCTGAATCTCCTCAGCCTCAGCCTCATCCATATGAGCCGTCACGTGGCGCTGGTGCGCATCCGCCGCTGCGATCTCGGTCTGAGTGAGCGGGGCGAGACGGTCCTCGTAGAACCAGCGCGAGATGGAGGAGCGCAGGTTCTCGGTCCACGGGATACGACCCTTGTCGTTGGGGCGCACGACGAGGGGCTCGTAGCCGTCGACGTCGATGAGCTTCCAGCGGTCGTACGTGTCGACGGGCTGGTGGACTTCGATGTACTCGCCGCCGGGGAGGCGGACGATGCGACCGGACTCGTAACCGTGCAGCACGATCTCGCGGTCCTTCTTCTGAAGCGCGATGCAGATGCGCTTGGTGATGAAGTAGCCGAGGATCGGACCGAGGAAGAGCAGCGCCTGCAGGGTGTGGATCACGCCTTCCATCGTCAGCATGAAGTGCGTGGCGATGAGGTCGGAGGATGCTGCCGCCCAGAGGACCGCGTAGAAGATGACGCCGGCAGCACCGATCGCAGTGCGCGTCGCGGCGTTGCGCGGGCGCTGTGCGAGGTGGTGCTCACGCTTGTCCCCGGTGATCCACGCCTCGAGGAACGGGTAGATCGCGACGGCGACGATGAACAGCCCGAGAACCAGCACCGGGATGATGATCCCGAACGACCAGGTGCGGTCGAGGAAGACAAGATCCAGGTGCGGTGGTGCGAGACGCAGCGCACCATCCGCGAACCCGATGTACCAGTCCGGCTGGGTACCTGCAGAGACGGGGGACGGGTCGTACGGTCCATACGCCCAGATCGGGTTGATCTGGAAGAACGTCGCTATCAGCACGATCGAGCCGAAGACGATGAACAGGTAGCCGCCCATCTTGGACATGTACACCGGCATCATCGGGTAGCCGACGACGTTGTCGTTCGTGCGGCCAGGGCCGGCGAACTGGGTGTGTTTGTTGATGACCATGAGCATCAGGTGCACCACGATCAACGCGATGACCAGCATCGGCAGCAGCAGGATGTGCAGCGAGTAGAGGCGGCCGACGATGTCGGTGCCGGGGAACTCCCCGCCGAAGATCAGGAACGATGTCCACGTGCCGATCAGGGGGAGACCCTTGACCATGCCGTCGATGATGCGAAGGCCGTTGCCGGAGAGCAGGTCGTCGGGGAGCGAGTATCCGGTGAAGCCCTCGGCCAACGCCAGGATGAACAGCACGAATCCGATGACCCAGTTGAGCTCGCGCGGCTTGCGGAATGCTCCGGTGAAGAACACGCGCAGCATGTGGATGCCGATGCCGGCGACGAACACGAGAGCTGCCCAGTGGTGGATCTGGCGAACCAGCAGACCACCGCGCAGGTCGAACGAGATGTGCAGCGTCGACTCGAGCGCCGCCGACATCTCGATGCCGCGCATGGGAGCGTAAGCGCCCGTGTAGTGCGTCTCGACCATCGACGCCTGGAAGAAGAACGTGAGGAACGAGCCGGAGATGAAGACGACGACGAAGCTCCACAGCGCGATCTCGCCGAGCATGAACGACCAGTGGTCGGGGAAGATCTTGCGACCGAGCTCCTTGACGAAGCCCGAGAGGCTGGTGCGCTCATCGATGTAGTTCGATGCGGCGCCGACGAATCGGCCGCCGAGGGGCGCTTTGTTGTCCTTGTCCTCTTTGGACAGCGTTGCGGTGCTCAATGGCGCTCCCAGAAGCTCGGGCCGACAGGCTCGGTGAAGTCGCTGCGCGCGACGAGGTAGCCCTCTTCATCGACGGTGATCGGCAGCTGCGGCAGCGGGCGCGCGGCCGGGCCGAAGATGACCTTGGCGTGATCAGTGACATCGAACTGTGACTGGTGGCACGGGCACAGCAGGTGGTGGGTCTGCTGCTCGTAGAGTGCGACGGGGCAGCCGACGTGCGTGCAGACCTTGGAGTACGCGACGATTCCGTCGTACGACCAGTTCTTGCGATCCTCGGCCTCGACGAGCTGCTCAGGACGCAGTCGCATCATGAGAACGATCGCCTTGGCCTTCTCTTCGAGATAACCGTCGTGATGGCTCAGCTCGGCGAGGTCCTCGGGGATCACGTGGAATGCGGAGCCCAGCGTTACGTCCGCCGCACGGATCGGTGTGCCATCGGGGTCGCGCACAAGACGCTGCCCCTCCGCCCACATGGTGTGCTTCAGCAGGACGACCGGGTCGCCGGCGGTGGGGTCATCGGGAGTGCTGTGCGGCGCGAGACCGCGGAAGAGCGCGACGCCCGGGATGATCGATGCGACCACCGCGGCGAACAGTGAGTTGCGGATCATCGTGCGACGCCCGAAGCCGGACTCCTCGTTCGCCTCTGCGAACGCCTTGACCGCGGCTTCACGTGTCGAATCCTTGCCGCGGGTGGGGTGGCGGTGCTCGACGAACTCCTTGTCGGACATCAGCGCCTTGGACCAGTGGATGGCCCCGATCCCGAGTGAGAGCAGTGCCAGCGCGATGCCCAGACCGATGAAGAGGTTGTTGTAGCGGATCGAGCCAAGCGAGCCGTCTTCGATCGGGAACAGCATGTACGCCGCGACAGCCCAGATGCTGCCCGCGAGCGACAGGTAGAACAGCGTGTAGACCGTGCGGACCGCGCGCTTCTCAGCCTTGGGGTCCTTGTCGGTCATCCGCTCACGGTGTGGCGGCAGCCCCGGGTTCTGCACGGGATCGCTGACTGCGACACCCAGCCCCGGAGAGGGCTGGTAGGCCCGGTCAAGGGCCTTCGAGTCGTCGTCGTGTGCCATGGTGCTCCTCGTACGTTCCTCTTCGATGAATAAGCGTCAGTTGGACTTCGCCGTGATCCACACGGTGATGGCGACGAGGCCACCGATGCCGAAGATCCAGACGAACAGGCCCTCCGAAACGGGGCCAAGGTTGCCGAGCGAGAATCCGCCGACCGAGACCGATTCCTGCTGGAAGATCAGCGCGGAGATGATGTCGCGCTTGTCCTCGTCAGACAGGTTCATGTCGCCGAACACCGGCATGTTCTGAGGGCCGGTGACCATAGCGGCGTAGATGTGCAGCGCGCTGGTGTTGGCAAGGCCAGGGGCGTACTTGCCCTCGGTGAGCGCACCACCGGCGGCAGACACGTTGTGGCACATCGCGCAGTTGACGCGGAACAGCTCGGCGCCGTGCGCGACGTCGCCCTCGCCGTCGAGGATCTCATCGGCGGGGAAAGTGGGACCAGGCGCTTCGGACTGCACATAGGCAGCCATCGCGTCGATCTGCGGCTGCGTGAACTGCGGTGGCTTCTGCGGAGCCTGCGGCCCCTGCATCTGCAGCGGCATGCGCCCGGTGGCCAGCTGGAACTCCACAGAAAGCTCGCCGACGCCGTAGAGGCTCGGACCGGCGTCTGTGCCCTGCAGGTCGAGACCGTGACAGGTGGCGCAGTTGGACTGGAACAGCTTCTCGCCGTCTTCGACGCTGAGCGCCGTGCTCTCGCTCGTCTGGGAGTCGGTCGCGGCGATTGCCGCCGATGCTCCGGCGTAGATGCCTCCCGTGATGAGGAGGCCCGCGCCGATCAGTGCAGCAGCAGCCAGGGGGCTACGTCGTCCGTTTGAGCGACGCTTCTTCTCTCGTGCCATTTCGCAGGTCAGCTCCGCTCTTATTTCAGGAAGTAGATGACGAAGAACAGCACGATCCAGACGACGTCGACGAAGTGCCAGTAGTAGGACACAACGATCGAGGAGGTCGCCTCCTTGTGCGTGAAGTTCTTCACTGCGAACGCGCGGCCCATGATGAGCAGGAACGCGATGAGTCCGCCGGTGACGTGGAGGGCGTGGAAGCCCGTCGTCAGGTAGAAGGCCGAGGCGTAGGAATCCGCCTGGATCGGCATGCCTTCGGCGACGAGCTGGGCGTACTCCCAGACCTGGCCGGAGACGAAGATCGCTCCGAGCGCGAAGGTGAGCCAGAACCACTCGATCATGCCCCAGCCGAACAGTCGGCGACGGCCTGCGCCGTTCAGCTGCCCCTTCGCGAGGCGGTACGGCTGCAGGTCTTCCGCCGCGAACACACCCATCTGGCAGGTCACGGAGGAGAGAACCAGGATCGCGGTGTTGACTGCGGCGAACGGAACGTTCAGCAGATCAGTGCGGTCTGCCCACAGTTCGGGAGACGTGCTTCGGAGGGTGAAGTAGATCGCGAACAGTCCCGCGAAGAACATCACCTCGCTGCCGAGCCACACGATGGTGCCGACAGCTACCGAATTCGGGCGCTTGATCGTTCTTGCCGCCGGGGCATAGGTCGCTGAGGTGGTCACCCCTCCATTATGGCCGATCTGCGGGCGTGATTCTTGCATCGGCCACACCCGTTTCACTGAAGCAACACTTAGGGGACCCTAAGAAGACGCTGCGAATCCTCGGTGAATTCAAGGGAAATCAAGCATGCACGTGCGTGGGGCTCAGTGCAAGGAATTTGTTCGCGCCGATAGGATCACAGACATGCCTGATTCCTTGACATGGCCCGATGTGCTCACCACCCTCCTGGAGCGGCGCGATCTCAGCGTGTGGGAGTCGACGTGGGCGATGCGTCAGGTCATGCAGGGGAAGGTCTCCGACGCGAAGCTCGCCGGCTTTCTGATCGCGCTGCGTGCGAAGGGCGAGACGATCGATGAGATCGTCGGCTTCCGCGATGCGATCCTCGAGGCCGCTGTTCCGTTGCCCGTCTCGGCCAACGTCCTCGACATCGTCGGCACCGGCGGCGACCGAGTGGGAACGGTGAACGTGTCGACCACGGCGGCGATCATCATCGGCGCAACGGGCATCCCCGTCGTAAAGCACGGCAATCGGGCGGCCAGCTCGGCATCCGGTTCATCCGACGTGCTGGGCGCGCTGGGGCTGGAGTTGTCGCTCGCGCCGGAAGAAGTCGCGGCAGTGCTCGATCGCACCGGCATCACGTTCGCGTGGGCGGCGGCGTTCCATCCCGGCTTCAACCATGCGGGCACGGCTCGAGGCGAGCTGGGGGTGCCGACCGTGTTCAACATGCTTGGTCCGCTCTGCAACCCGGCGCGCGCCGAGGCGAATGCGGTCGGCGTCGCCCAACTGGAGCGCGTTCCCTTGATCACCGGCGTGTTCCGCACCCGAGGGGCGACAGCCCTCGTGTTCCGCGGCGACGACGGTCTCGACGAGCTGACGACGACCGGCCACAGCCGCATCTGGGAGGTCAACCTCGGAGACATCCACGAGCACGACCTCGACCCTCGCGATCTCGGTATCCCGACCGCGGATCTCGCCGACCTCATCGGCGGCTCACCGGAGCACAACGCCGGAGTGCTGCGTGACACACTGGACGGCAACAAGGGCCCGGTGCGCGACATCGTCCTCCTCAATGCCGCCGCAGGAATCGTCGCATTCGAGCTGTCCCAGGACGCGACGCAGGTGCAGCGTCCGATCCTCGATCGCCTCCGCGACGGGTACGCACGCGCGGAGGCTGCGATCGATGACGGCAGCGCTGCGGCGAAGCTGGAGGCATGGGTGGGCGCGACTCGCGAGCTCGCCTCTGCGTGAACGATCATGGATCCCGTCGCCGCACTGCTCGAGATCGCCACCCTGCTGGAGCGGGAGCGCGCCTCGCGGTACCGCGCGAAGGCGTTCCGACAGGCCGCGGCGACGGTGCAGGATCTGCCGGACGACGTGCTGAACGATCCGACGCGCCTGCGCGCCACCAAAGGGATCGGTGAGTCGACATTCGCGGTCATCCGCCAGGCGCAGGCCGCAATGACACCGGACTACTTGGTGGAATTGCGCGGCGAGGTCGAGCCGGAGCGGACATCGTTGCTCCGCGCGAAGCTCCGCGGTGACCTGCATGCGCACACGGACTGGTCGGACGGCACGACCTCGATCAGCACGATGGCCGAGGCGGCGCGCGCGCTCGGACACGAGTATCTGGCGATCACCGACCATTCACCGAGGCTCAGGGTCGCCCGCGGGTTGTCAGCAGAGCGGCTTCGTGAGCAGGTTCCACTGGTCCGCGCCGAGTCGACAGAGAATTTCACCCTGTTCGCCGGGATCGAGGTCGACATCCTCGACGACGGCACGCTCGACCAGGAAGCTGAGTTGCTGAGCGCGCTCGACATCGTCGTGGCATCCGTGCATTCCAAACTGCGCATGGAAGCGCGACCGATGACCGCGCGCATGATCGCTGCGGTGAAGAACCCGCACGTCAATGTGCTCGGGCACTGCACCGGACGCCTGGTCCAGGGCGACCGCGGCACACGCCCGCCTTCTCAGTTCGACGCGCAAGCGGTATTTGACGCGTGTGCGGAGAACGGCGTCGCTGTGGAGATCAACGCCCGCCCGGAGCGGCAGGATCCGCCGGACGAGTTGATCGCCATCGCGTTGTATGCCGGTTGCCTGTTCTCGCTCGACTCGGATGCGCACGCACCGGGCCAGCTGTCTCTGCTCGACTACGGCGCCGAACGTGCCGAGAAGGCCGGCGTGCCCGCCGAGCGGATCGTGACGACCTGGGGCGTGGACCGTCTGAGGGCCTGGGCCGAATAACTCTCGCCCGCCGTGCTGGGTGAGTGGATCAGCGCCCGAGGGCTGCGATCGCCCGATCCATCGACGACCCCAGGTTCCACTTCTGCGCGAGAGCCGTGGCGGCATCAACCTCGGACGGGTCGAGCGCGCGCACCGGCTCAGTGGGCGGCGCGATGTCGAGTGAGCGTGCGACCTCGACCACGGTCGGTGCGACGTCGAGGTACAGGGAGGCGCCGAGGATCTTCGCGCGCAAGCCCGCGCTCATTCCTTCGCCTGCTTCGGCAGCCGCTCGGATGCCGGCGAGATCGCCGTGCGTCTGCAGGAGGGTAGCCGCGGTCTTCTCTCCGACTCCAGGAACCCCGGGGAGTCCGTCTGACGCGTCACCGCGCATCGTCGCGAAGTCGGCGTACTGCGAGGGAAGCACCCCGTACTTGGCTACGACGCTCTTCTCCGTGAGGATCTCGAGGTTGCTCATGCCGCGGGCGGTGTAGATGACCCGGATGCTGCGATCATCATCGATGAGCTGGAACAGGTCACGGTCGCCGGTCACGATGTCGACCGGTACGGGCGCGAGCGTGGCGAGGGTTCCGATGACGTCGTCGGCTTCGTGGGCTGCGACACCGATGATCGGAATTCCGAGTGCGGTCAGTGCTTCGCGGATCAGCGGGATCTGCGCTTCGAGCGGATCGGGAACTTCTTCGACGTCAGGGCCGGCGGGGACGACCTCGACGACGCGATGCGACTTGTAGCTGGGGATGAGATCGACCCGCCACTGCGGGCGCCAGTCGTCATCCCAGCAGGCGACGATGTGGGTCGGCTCGTACAGGGTGACGAGCTTGGCGACGATGTCGAGCAGACCGCGCACCGCATTGATCGGGGAGCCGTCCGGAGCCTTCACCTTGTCCGGTACGCCGTAGAACGCACGGAAGTAGAGGGAAGCGGTGTCCAGCAGCATCAGCCTGTCGCTCATGGAATCAGCATGGCACAGGGCTCTGACGGCACAGGCTGCTGATGGCGGAGGGCGTCAGCAGCCGGGGGAGCTCGGTGCCTGCCCGCATGTGTGCGCGACAAGAGCGGTGTGAGCCTCGAAGATGCGGATCTCCTGCGGTGCCCCGACCGAGGTGACCTCGCCTGAGATCGGGAACCAGCCGACGCCGAAGTCGACCTCTGCGGTGTAGCGGAGGTCGACCTGAGCCGAGTAGGTGCCACGCTCGGCGTACGTATGACTCGTGGGTGTGGGGGTGAACTGGGCCTGGCCGAGATCGGCCCACGACTGACCACCGGAAGTGGTGGTCGCCGTCGATCCGTCACCGAAGTTGAAGTCGTAGCCGGCTGGAGTGAAGCGCACGGCGACGGGGAACCCGAAGAGCGAGTCGTTCACGGTGTGGACGGATGCTGTCGCGACGAAGTTCGTCGGCAGGCCGACCACGCCCACGTTGTCGGGCTCGCCGGCGATGGCAGAACCGTCCGGGGCGAACCTCGCGACGTCCGCGATGGTGATCGCGGGGATGGCGGGAGCGGCGTCTTCCTCCGCCGGCTCGTCTTCAGTCTCTTCGGATGCCCGGAAGCAGTGGATGTAGGAATCCCAGTTGTCCAGGCACGTCTGGAAGTTGAACTCCGGGGGTGGCGTCCAATCGGTCGGTGGCGTCCAAGGCGTGTCGGTGCCTGGGTTCGGATTTGGGTTGCCGATCGGGGAGGTGCCGGGGGTGTCGGGGCCCGTGCGGGTGTCATCGATGATGATCTCGGTGCCCGTATTCGATGGGCACAGCCCAAGGAGTTCAAGTTCCTTCGAGCACGGCGGGTCCGCAGCAGCGACGGTAGCGGGTGCGGACAACATCGCGCATGTAACCGCGAGGCTTGCTGCGACAGTCAGTATCAACCGCGGTCGCAAGGCTCCTCCTCTGCTGAATCCTCCATTGAGATCAGTAGCTCACTGCCTACCCCGATAAAACTGATCGCTTGGGCGACAATGAGCACTCGGCTACTGGGCGTAACGTCGGTCCCGTCCTCGTCGATTACTTGGGTCTCGGTGGCATCGAGGCACACGATGGCCTCCACTTGGACGTCACCGTGCTCGAGCTTGGTTGAGACCGGATTGAACGACGCGACCTCTACGTGGCCGACTAGCTGCAACCCCGCAGTCTCCAGTTGATTCAACGCATCGATATCGCCCTCAAGCGCAGTGCCGATCAAGAAGTCCTGCGGATCTGGGTTCGACTGGCCGTTCCGCCGGGCGTTGCCCGCATCGTTGTACGCGCGATAGACCTCCTCCGCCGCGGCGAAGGCCTCCTCTTCCGACGCGAACGCGGCGGTGGGTGTCGGGGTCGGCCCAGGAGTGGGCGCGCACGCGCTCAACGCTGACGCCGCGAGCGCGAGCAGTGTCAGCATCCGGATCCGGCTCGACTTCGATCGGGGGAGTGTCACCCGTTCACGGTAACGTGAAGCCCTAGCATCCGTCGGAGTTATCCACAGCACCGTTCGCGACGATTCTCTGATAATCTGAAGTGTCACTCGTGGCGTGCACACGCATGCCCGGTGGTTGAAAATCCAAATCCATTCGCTTCAGGCGATCACTCATGCGTGCATGAGCGCCCGTGGCCCGAGTACCCACCCAACAAGGACAACCCACTACATGACTACCGCAACGACCGCCCCGGCCACCAAGCAGGTCGCCATCAACGACATCGGATCTGCTGAGGACTTCCTGGCCGCGGTCGAGAAGACTCTGAAGTTCTTCAACGACGGCGACATCATCGAAGGAACGATCGTCAAGATCGACCGCGATGAGGTTCTGCTCGACGTCGGATACAAGACCGAGGGTGTCATCCCCTCCCGCGAACTCTCCATCAAGCACGACGTCGACCCCAACGAGGTCGTCAAGGTCGGCGACGAGGTCGAGGCTCTTGTTCTCCAGAAGGAGGACAAGGAAGGCCGTCTGATCCTGTCGAAGAAGCGTGCGCAGTACGAGCGCGCTTGGGGCGACGTCGAGAAGATCAAGGAAGACGACGGCGTCGTCACCGGTACGGTCATCGAGGTCGTCAAGGGTGGACTCATCGTCGACATCGGCCTGCGTGGCTTCCTGCCGGCATCGCTCATCGAGCTGCGCCGCGTCCGCGACCTGACCCCGTACCTGGGCCAGGAGATCGAGGCGAAGATCCTCGAGCTCGACAAGAATCGCAACAACGTCGTCCTCAGCCGCCGCGCGCTGCTCGAGCAGACGCAGTCCGAGTCGCGCTCGAACTTCCTCAACAACCTGCACAAGGGCCAGGTCCGCAAGGGCCAGGTCTCCTCGATCGTCAACTTCGGTGCGTTCGTCGACCTTGGCGGCGTTGACGGCCTCGTGCACGTCTCCGAACTGTCCTGGAAGCACATCGAGCACGCATCCGAGGTCGTCGAGGTCGGCCAGGAGGTCACCGTCGAGATCCTCGAGGTGGACCTCGAGCGCGAGCGCGTCTCCCTGTCGCTGAAGGCGACGCAGGAGGACCCGTGGCAGGTCTTCGCCCGCACCCACGCGATCGGCCAGATCGCACCGGGCAAGGTCACCAAGCTCGTTCCGTTCGGTGCGTTCGTTCGCGTCGCAGACGGCATCGAGGGCCTCGTGCACATCTCCGAGCTCTCCAGCAAGCACGTCGAGCTGGCTGAGCAGGTCGTGTCCGTCGGCGAAGAGGTCTTCGTCAAGGTCATCGACATCGACCTCGAGCGTCGTCGCATCTCGCTGTCGCTCAAGCAGGCCAACGAGTCGGTCGACCCCAACGGCACCGAGTTCGACCCGGCCCTGTACGGCATGCTCGCCGAGTACGACGACAACGGCGAGTACAAGTACCCGGAGGGCTTCGACCCCGAGACCGGTGCGTGGAAGGAAGGCTTCGACTCCGCACGCGAGGCATGGGAGCAGGAGTACGCTGCAGCCCAGACTCGCTGGGAGGCTCACAAGGTTGCGGTTGCCAAGGCAGCCGAGGCCGAGGCCGCTGCAGGCGACGACTTCGCCGCGGCACAGTCCTTCACGAGCGACTCCGGCGCCGGAACGCTTGCTGACGACGAGGCTCTTGCCGCTCTGCGCGAGAAGCTCTCGGGTGGCAACGCGTAATCACGCCATTCACGGAACGGGTCGTCACCTTCGGGTGGCGGCCCGTTCTGCTTTCCCCGCGTCGCTGCTTTCCCCCGCGTCGCCGCGCCGATGGGAGCTTTTCACATCCGGGACGGGCTGAATGCGTGCGGAAAGCTCCCATCGGCAGCATCCGCACCGGCCTGGCGCGGTCCCCGGCTGGTGTGACGGAAGATTACGCTCGCTTTCGTAACATGGGTGCGCCTCCACGACGATAGGGGGTATGTCCTCCGCACTCCTTGCTCCGCGCACCAGCGCGCCGGTCGCGCTGGGTGCGGCGAATGCCGTCCGCCTGGAGAACGTCGAGCGCGGATTCCCCATGCCGGAGGGGCGACGCGAGGTTCTGCGCGGTGTCGACGTCGAGTTGCGGGCCGGCGAGATCGTCGCAGTGGTCGGTCCGTCCGGCTGCGGCAAGTCAACGCTTCTCCGGCTCGTCGGAGGACTCGATGCCCCGACGAGCGGACGAATCAGTCTCGACGGCACCGGTGTCACCGACACCGATGAACGAACCGCGATCGCGTTCCAGGAACCCCGACTGCTCCCGTGGCGCACGCTCGCACAGAACGTCGAGCTCGGGCTGCCGCGCGGCACGCGCCGCCGAGACGGACGCGAGCGCGTGCGCGAGCTGCTGCACCTGGTCGGCCTCGACCACGCAGCCGACCAGCATCCGCGCGAGGTTTCGGGTGGGATGGCGCAGCGCGCCTCGCTCGCCCGTGCTCTGGCACGCAACCCGGGAGTGCTCCTGCTGGATGAGCCATTCGGCGCTCTCGACGCACTCACGAGACTCCGGATGCAGGACCTTCTGCTCGAGATCCACGCAGCCGAGCCCACCACTGTCCTCCTCGTCACGCATGACGTCGAAGAGGCCCTCTTTCTCGCCGATCGCGTGCTGCTGCTGCGCTCGCTCGTCGGTGAGACAGGCACGGACGCGACGTCAGTCGCGCGCACCATCACCGTGCCAGGCGTTCGCCCGCGTGACCGCGCCGATCGTGGCCTCGCGGACCTTCGCGCCGACCTTCTCGAAGGACTCGGCGTCGACACCCACCACCGCATTTCCACCGAGGAGACCCGATGAGCACCATCACCCGCCGAATCGTCCCTGCGATCGCAATCGCCGGAACGATGATGCTCGTCGCCACCGGCTGCGTCGCCGGAGAGAATGCCGGAGCCTCCGAGTCCGACGACTCGGCTGCCACGGGCGAGTGGTCCTCCGACACGCTCACCGTCGACTTCGCGACCTACAACCCGCTCAGCCTCGTCATCAAGGACCAGGGCATCCTCGAAGACATCGTCGGCGACGACGTCGAGGTCGAGTGGGTGCAGTCCGCCGGATCCAACAAGGCCAACGAACTGCTGCGTTCCGGTTCGGTCGACGTCGGATCGACGGCCGGATCGGCTGCACTGCTCGCTCGCGCCAACGGCTCGCCCATCCAGGTGATCGACATCTACTCCCAGCCCGAGTGGTCGGCAATCGTCGTCGGGCCCGACAGCGACATCACCTCGCTCGAAGACCTCGCTGGAACCTCGATCGCGGCGACCAAGGGCACCGACCCGTACTTCTTCCTGTTGCAGGCGCTCGACGAGGGCGGTCTTTCGCTCGACGACGTCGAAGTGCAGAACCTGCAGCACGCTGACGGGCGCGCGGCGCTCGACGGCGGCTCAGTGGACGCCTGGGCAGGTCTTGACCCGATCATGGCAGCAGCCGAGGTGGAATCTGGCGACCAGCTCATCTACCGCAACGTCGACTTCAACACCTACGGCTTCCTCAACGCCACCGAGGACTTCATCGACAACCACGCCGATCTTGCTCAGGCTGTCGTCGACGCCTATGAGCAGGCACGCGTCTGGGCGCTCGAGAACCCCGAAGAGACCGCCGCGCTGCTCGCCGAGGTCGCGGGCATCGACATCGCTGTGGCCACGACCGTCATCGAGGAGCGCTCCAACCTCGATGTGAACGGCGTCCCCGGCGACGCGCAGATCGAGGTTCTCGAGAAGATCGCCCCTGTGCTCGTCGACTCCGGCGACGTGCAGGGCGGACAAGCGTCCGTCGACAAGGCACTCGAGACGATCGTGAACGCCACCTTCGCCGAGAAGGCGACCAAGGGCGAATGATCAACCCGGACCAGCGAGTCGTCGTCCCGGCGGATTCGCGGGACGCCCTCGATTTCGCCAAGGGGGAGCGCAGACGAGCGGATGCCGGCACCCGAGGCATCTGGGATCGCACGGGCGTCCGTGTCGTCGCCGGACTGCTCCTGCCTGTCATCATCCTCATCGTCTGGCAGGTCGTCACCACGAGCGGCCTGGTGCCGCCGTATCGCCTTCCCACACCGGCATCCGTGTTCATCGCGGGCGTCGAGCTGGCCGAGGCCGGCCAGCTCTGGACGCACATCGCGATCTCGGTGCAGCGCGTGCTGCTCGGGTTCGCGATCGGATCCGTGATCGGTCTCGCGATCGCCGGGATCGTCGGCCTCTCCAGACTCGGCGATGTCCTGCTCAGCCCGACCCTCGCAGCCCTCCGTGCCGTGCCTTCGCTGGCGTGGGTGCCGCTGCTCATCCTGTGGCTGCAGATCGGAGAGGAGTCGAAGGTCACGCTGATCGCGATCGGTGCCTTCTTCCCCGTGTATACGACGGTCGCCTCGGCGCTTCGTCACGTCGACCCGCAGCTGGTCGAAGCGGGTCGCTCGTTCAGTCTGCGCGGATGGTCGCTCTTTCGCACAGTGCAGCTCCCGGCCGTCGTGCCTTCGGTCGTCTCGGGTCTGCGTCTGGCACTGGCGCAGGCCTGGTTGTTCCTCGTCGCCGCTGAGCTCATCGCGTCGTCGATGGGTCTGGGATTCCTGCTCACGGACTCGCAGAGCACAGGGCGCGTCGATCGCATCCTGCTCTCGATCGTGCTGCTCGCGCTGCTCGGGACCATCACGAACGGCATTCTCGCGCTGGTCGAGAAGCACCTGCTCAAGAAGTGGGCGTGAGTGTGACCGAAGCACGATTGCAGGAGTCGCGCGAATACGCACCTCCGGCTGCGTTCACAGCGCAGGCGAACGTGACGTCCGAGATCTACACCGAGGCGGATGCCGATCCCACCGCGTTCTGGGAGCGCGCAGCCCAGCGACTCGACTGGGCTGAACCGTGGCACACCGCGCACGAGTGGGATCCGCCCACCGACGGAGCGATCCCGGCGGCCCGCTGGTTCGTCGGCGGCAAGCTCAACGTCGCGTACAACTGCGTCGACCGTCACGTCGAAGCAGGCCGTGGTGACAAGGTCGCGCTGTACTTCGAGGGCGAGCCGGGCGACCGCGCGGCCGTGACCTACGCCGATCTGCAGCGGCGCGTATCGCAGGCTGCCAACGCCCTGACCTCGCTCGGAATCGAGCCGGGCGACCGCGTCGTGATCTACCTCCCGGTGCTCGTCGAGACGATCGTGATCACGCTGGCGTGCGCGCGGATCGGCGCTGTGCACTCGCTCGTCTTCGGCGGCTTCTCGGCCGAGGCCGTGCGCTTCCGCGTCTCGGACACCGGAGCGAAGCTGCTCGTCACGAGTGACGGGCAGTACCGCAGGGGAGCGGCGACCGAGGTCAAGTCCACCGCCGATGCCGCAGTCGCCGACCTGCCGGAGCTGGAACATGTGCTCGTGCTTCGACGCACCGGTCAGGACGTCCCATGGACCGAGGGTCGCGACGTCTGGTGGCACGATGTCGTCGACACCGCGTCGACCGCGCACGAGGCGCAGGCGTTCGATGCCGAGCATCCGCTCTTCATCATCTACACCTCCGGCACCACGGGAAAGCCCAAGGGGCTCGTCCACACATCCGGCGGTTACCTGACGCACACGAGCTGGGCGCACTGGGCGCACTTCGACGCCAAGCCCGATGACGTGCACTGGTGCACGGCCGACCTCGCGTGGGTCACCGCCCACACCTATGAGGTCTACGGACCCCTCTCCAACGGCCTCACGCAGGTCATCTACGAGGGCACGCCGGACACCCCGTACCGCGAGCGGCATCTGGAGATCATCGAGCGCTACGGCGTCACGGTCTACTACACGGCGCCCACTTTGATCCGCACCTTCATGACATGGTTCGGCTCCGCGCTGCCGCAGGGGCATGATCTCTCGAGCCTGCGTCTGCTCGGCACCGTAGGTGAAGCGATCAATCCGGAGGCGTGGATCTGGTTCCGTCGCAATTTCGGTCGTGACGAACTGCCGATCGTCGATACCTGGTGGCAGTCCGAGACAGGGGCGGCGATGATCGTGCCGCTTCCGGGCGTGACGACGTTGAAGCCCGGATCGGCGACCGTGCCGCTGCCGGGCATCGACGCGACTGTGGTCGACGAGTACGGCGATGAGGTCGCCCAGGGACGCTCCGGAACGCTGGTCGTGCGCCGCCCGTGGCCGGGCATGGCGCGCACCGTCTGGGGTGACGCGCAGCGGTACCGCGACTCGTACTGGGCCGCCTTCGCCGGCCATGGCCGGTACGGCGGATACTACGTCGCCGGCGACGGAGCGACGAAGGATGCCGACGGACACATCTGGATCCTCGGACGCCTCGACGACGTCGTGAACGTCTCCGGCCACCGGCTCTCCACGATCGAGATCGAATCGGCTCTCGTCGCACACGAGAGTGTGGGAGAGGCGGGCACAGCCGGTGTGTCTGATCCGGTCACCGGTCAGGCTGTCGTCGCTTTCGTGACGCCAGCCGGGACGGCAGCGGTGACGGAATCCGATCTCATCGCTCAGGTCGCGCAGGCGATCGGACCGGTCGCCAAACCGAAGCACATCGTGGTCGTCGCCGACCTGCCCAAGACGCGCTCGGGCAAGATCATGCGTCGCCTGCTCGCGAAGCTGTGGGAGGCTGAACAGGATCGACGCGCAGGCCGGGAGCCCAAGGCGCTCGGAGACACGACATCACTGCAGAACCCGTGGGCCGTCGACGGCATCGCCGACGTGCTGGCCGCGGCTCAGACGAGGACATCATGACGGAAGAGCACCGCTTCGGGTTCCGCACCCGCGCACTCCACGCGGGCGGCACGCCCGACGCATCCACCGGCGCACGAGCAGTGCCGATCTATCAGACGACGTCGTTCGTCTTCGACGACGCAGCGGACGCCGGCAACCTCTTCGCGCTGCAGAAGTACGGCAACATCTACTCGCGTATCGGCAATCCCACCGTCGCCGCGCTGGAAGAGCGACTCGCGTCGCTCGAAGGTGGAATCGGGGCTGTGGCCACGGCATCCGGCATGAGCGCCGAGTTCATCACGTTCGCCGCTCTCGTCGGCGCAGGCGACCACGTCGTCGCCTCGGCGCAGCTGTACGGCGGCACGGTCACCCAGCTGGATGTCACGCTGCGGCGATTCGGAGTCGAGACGACGTTCGTGCCCTCCAGCGACCCGGCCGACTTCGCTGCCGCGATCAGGCCCGAGACCAAGGTCGTCTACGTAGAGATGATCGGCAACCCGTCTGGTGAGATCGCCGATATCGAGGGCCTCGCCGCCGTCGCGCATGAGGCCGGAGTTCCACTCGTCGTCGACGCGACGCTTGCCACCCCCTATCTCGCGCGGCCGCTCGAACACGGTGCGGACATCGTCATCCATTCTGTGACCAAGTTCCTGGGCGGGCACGGCACCACCCTAGGCGGCATCGTGATCGAGAAGGGCACGTTCGACTGGGGAAACGGCAGGTTCCCGCAGATGACCGAGCCGGTCGAGTCGTACGGCGGCATCAAATGGTGGGACAACTTCGGCGAGTACGGTTTTCTCACGAAGCTCCGCTCCGAGCAGCTTCGGGACATCGGTCCTGCCCTGAGTCCTCAGTCGGCGTTCAACCTGCTGCAGGGCGTCGAGACTCTTCCTCAGCGCATCGACGCGCACCTCGCGAACGCGCGGATCGTCGCGGAGTGGCTGGAAGCTGACCCCCGGGTGTCGTATGTCACGTGGGCAGGGCTGGAGGGGCATCCGCACCGAGAGCGCGCGGCGAAGTATCTTCCACTCGGACCCGGCTCGGTGTTCGCGTTCGGAGTCGCAGCCGATGACGGGCGCTCAGCTGGGGAAGCTGTGATCGAGAACCTTCAGCTCGCCTCGCACCTCGCGAACATCGGCGATGCTCGTACGCTCGTCATCCACCCGGCATCCACCACGCACCGCCAGCTCACCGAGTCGCAGCTCGACGCCGCGGGCGTGCGTCCGGATCTGATCCGCATCTCGGTCGGCCTCGAAGACCCGGACGACATCATCTGGGATCTCGATCAGGCCCTCACCGCAGCGACAGGAGCGACCCGATGAGCACTTCGATCCCCGCGGACTCCTGCGCCCTCCCGGAGCCGACGGGTGCTGTCGCCTGTGCGCTGCCCGGCGCCGCAGTCGACACGGCACCCGAGCGCACCTGGACCGGTCCGAACCAGCAGGAACGCTTCGCGCTGCTGCGCCGAACGAAGTCGATCGCCATCGTCGGGGCATCCAACAACCCCTCCCGCGCTTCGTACTTCGTGACGACCTACCTGCTCTCCAGCTCGCCGTATGACGTGTATCTCGTCAACCCGCGCGAGAAGGAGATCCTCGGGCAGCCCGTCTACGCTTCACTCGCCGAACTTCCCGTCGTACCGGATATCGTCGATGTCTTCCGCAGGCATGATGACCTTTCCGGTGTCGCGCAGGAGGCCATCGATGTCGGCGCGAAAGCCGTGTGGCTGCAGCTCGGCTCCTGGAACGAGGAGGCGGCCGCTCTCGCGGAATCCGCAGGCCTCTCGGTCGTCATGGACCGCTGCATCAAGATCGAGCACGCGCGATTCCACGGCGGTCTGCACCTGGCGGGCTTCGACACCGGGGTCATCAGTTCCAAGCGGCAGCTTCTCGCACGCTGAATCAGTCGGAGATCGGGTGGGCGAGCCGATAGCCTCTCGATATGTCTATCGGCACGATCTCGCGGTGGAGCGGCATGCCCATCGACCGCACGCGTCAGCGAACGGTCACGCTCAACCAACTTCTGCTCGGCGTGGTCGCCCTGATGTCCGCACTGATCGCATTCGCGATGGAGGCGATCACAGCCGTCTCGTTTCTGCTCGGGGGACTTCTGCTCATCACGGTTCTGACGGGCGTGGCCATCGCCGTTCCCTGGAACCGCATCCACCCGCTGTGGAGCGCACTCCTGCCGATCGGTGACATTCTGGCGGTTGCACTGATGCGAGAATCCAATCCTTCTGCCGGGTTCGCCCTGTTGTGGATCTTCCCGGCGATGTGGATCGCAGCGGCGTTCGGTCTTCTCGGGCTCGTCGTCGCTAACGTGCTCACGAACGGCGTCTACTGGTTGACCATCGTGATCGATCCACGGCAGTCGATGGCGCCAGTCGTCTTCCTCGTTCCGATGACGATCATCGCCATCTCCACGAGCACCTACATCGCAACCCGGCGCGCGACAGCACAACGGGCACTTCTGGATACTCAGGCGCGGCTGCTGGCACGTGCTGTCGAGCGCGCGCGTCGGCAGGAGGACACCGTGACGGAGGTTCTGGATGCCGTCGACTTCGGCGTGATCCGATTCGGAGCAGACGGCGACGAATCCGTTCGAAACGAGGCACACGCGAGGATGCAGCGAATGCTCGCCCCGGATGGCCGAAAGCGTGGTGTGTACGCGAGCGACGGATTCACCGAACTGGCTTCCGACGCCGTCCCGCTCGCACGTGCACGTCGCGGAGAGACCTTCGACGGCGACATGGTCTGGCACGGAGAGCCGGGAAAGGGGAGACGTGCGTTCAACGTCACGTCACGCGCCCTGGAAGGACGGTCGGGGGAGCGCGTGGGGGGTATTCTCGTCTCCCGCGACGTCACCGACGAGGTGATGGCGTTGCGAGCACGCGAGGACCTCGTCGCGTCGGTGTCACACGAGCTGCGGACGCCGCTGACCTCGATACTCGGCTACTTGGAGCTCGTGTTGGATGGTGACGACCTGTCATCATCGGCGCGGCGCGGCCTCGAGGTCGCTGAGCGCAACGCCGCCAGGTTGTTGGACATCATCGCCGATCTTCTCGTCGTCTCCGCCGATGATCACGGGGGAGTGCGACTGTCGATCAAGCCGGAGAGCGCCAGCGTCGACAAGATCGTGCTGGCCTCCGTCGAGGCGCTCGTCCCTCGAGCGGCCGAGCGCGACATCGTTCTGGATGCGACAGGGGTCGAGCAGGTCACGGCATTCGTCGACCCGCTCCGGACACGTCAGGTCGTCGACAACATCATCGGCAATGCCGTGAAGTACAACGTCGACCATGGGCGCGTGGAGATCGGTGTCACCACCGACGTCGACCATGCCTGGATCGTGATTCGCGATCATGGCCCTGGTGTCTCCGCTGAGGAGCTTCCGCGGCTGTTCGAGCGCTTCTTCCGCGCTGATGCCGTGCGAAACACATCGATACATGGCAGTGGCCTCGGTCTGTCGATCAGCAGAGACATCGTCAGGGCGCACGGAGGCGAGATCTCGGTGCAATCTGAGCTCGGGAGAGGAACGACCTTCATCATTCGCCTCCCGATGCGCGAGAAAGGAAGGAGCAACTGATGGAACTGGACATCTTGTCCGTCTCAGCGATGACGGCCGTCGTCGTGATCGTGGCCGGCGTCGTGTTCATCTTGGAGACCGTTTTCCGTGAGGACGACATCGTCAGCAGACTCTGGTCGATCGGGTTCCTCTCCGGCATCCTCGCATCCGTGTCCTATGTGATCTGGGCATTCACTCCCGACGCGTGGGGTGCGGTCGCGATCGGTAACGCCGCTTTCGTCTCAAGCTCTGGATTCATGTGGCTGGGATGCCGGCGGTTCAACAACCGCACGCTCGGCTGGGCGGGCAGCGTGGTGGGCGCCTTCACCATGGCTGCAGGTGTCGCGGTGCTCTTCGAAGGGCCAGAAGGCGGATCATGGGCTGGAGCCGAGATCATGTTCCTCGCACTCTGCCTCCTCCCTGCGGCAGCCGCATCGGAGATGGTTCGGGGTTCGCTCGTCGGCATCAGAACGTCGATCAGCCTCGCCGTCGTGTTCGGTGCACAGGCCGTCTACTATCTCGCGCGTCTGATCGTTCTGCTGGCCACAGGTCGGGACGGCGAGACATTCACGCAATGGTGGGGAACCATTCCGACGAGTGTGCTCACCATCACCCTCACGGTCGTCGCGGTCGTGATCACATCGCTGTTGCGCGCTGAGCGCACCGGCCTCAGGGGCCGCCGGACCCTGACTGCTCCAGGTACCAGCTTCAGCGGCGTGCTCGAACCGCGATGGTTCGAGCGATTCGTGGCGGATGCGATCGAACGCGGGGCCCCGAGAGCGGAGACGATCGCGGTGATATCCACACGGATCGATGATCTTCCGCAGGTCGTGACGGCGTTCGGGGCGAGCGAGGCCGAGGACCTTCGCACGGCTTGGTATGACGCCGTACGACTCTATGCCCCGACCCAGGCATGGATCGGTGACGACGGAAGCGGCGGGATCGCGATCAGTACGGTCGTCGAATCCGAGGCCGACGCCAGACGGCTGGCGGCGAGTCTGCACAGCGCGATCTACGACGCGCTCAATGCCGTCGAGGGCAGCGTTCTCCCTGTGCTGGGCGTGGGCGTGGCGTTGAGCGACGTCGAACTCCATGACGCGGGTTCGCTCATCTCGCGGGCCAGAACCGCTGCGGCCGAGGCCGCGCTCAGCGAGGACAGCAGCGTCGTCGTCGCGGCACCTGAAGACACTCAGGGAGTGAGTCGGTAGCCGATCCCTCGGATGGTCTCGATCCACCGAGGCTCTGATGGGGTCTCGCCGAGCTTGCGCCGCAGATTGGCGACATGCACTTCGATGGCTCGGGTGTCGTGCTCGCTGACGAAGTCGCTTGACATTCCGCGCTCACCGCGGACGACGAGTGCGAGCTGAGTCTTGCTCACCACGCGGCCGCCGGCCTCGAGCAACTCGAGGAGGATGTCGAATTCGCTCCGGGTCAGCTCCACCTGCTTGCCGTCGGTCTCGGCGATGCGCGTATCCGAGTGCGCGCGCAGACCACGATGTTCGCGCCAGCCATCAGGTTCGGGTCGGCTGTCCGTAAGCGCGGCGCCATCGTCGTGCAATACGCGCGGACGGCGGAGCATCGCGTCGATCCTGGCGCGCAGCTCGCGTGGACGGAACGGCTTGGTGATGTAATCGTCCGCCCCGGACTGGAGTCCCTGGAGCGCGTCGATCTCTTCCGAACGAGCAGTGAGCATGAGCAGGTACGTGGAACTGATCGCCCGGATGCGCTTGGCGGCCTCGAAGCCGTCCATTCCCGGCATGCTGACATCCAGCGTCGTGATGATCGGATCGTGCGCGCGCACGAGTTCGATGCCTTCCAACCCGGCACCGGCGGCATGCACTGCGAATCCCGCCTGCTCGAGAATGTCGGACAGTAACGAGCGGATGTCGGGTTCATCCTCGATGACGACGGCAGTGCGCATGGGCGACGGACCCTCACTTTCTTGCTCCACGCCCTCGTAGTCGACGCCGGTAGCGGGTCGAGATGCGGGGGTCGGAGCTTCGGCGATGATATCGCAGAAGATTCTCGCGAACGCCTCACCGGGCATGTTCGCTGCCGTGGCCAGAGGTGTCGATCACGAGCACATCGCCGGTGTGCTGCCCAGACGCTCGACGGCCTGGAAGTAGATCGTCGTCGTCTGCCAGTCGACTCCCGTGCCCCGCAGGCGAGGGAGCTGAGAGCAGTTCCAGCCATCACGCGGAGTGAACTGGGCTCCGCTGAGCACACTCGCGGTGCTCCAGGACCAGGAGGACGCATTGCCCGTCGCTGTGGTCAAGTCGACGTCGAAGCTCACCGAACGCGTCCCCTGAGGAGTCTGGAAGTTGATGTAGTAGTTCCGTGTCTGAGCCCCGGGGGTTCCCCAATTGTTGTAGGTGATGCCGCTCACGACGCACCCGGTGAGGGCCTTGCCATTCGGGCCGTAAGCGACGCACGTGCTCACCGGGGGCTTCGACCAGGTGCCGGCCTTCACGACCGCTGACACACTGGTGCGATCAGCCCAGGCCGCGGAGGTGCTCTCGAGAGGCCCGTGACCGGCGGCAACGATCCCCAGCGTGCCGCCGATCAGGAGAGCGAGTGCGACGGCGAGGAGGCGTGGGCCCCTCACGCCACAGCCAGTTTCGGGGCGGGTCGATCAGTGTTGGGCGTCAACATCGTGAGTCCCAGCAGCCCCAGAAGTCCCACCAGCAGTGGCAGTGCGACAGCCGGAGTCGTCATCCGCATGATGGCGGTTCCCCAGCCGGGCAGCTGCAGAGATGGCTGCCAGACGTCGCCTGACACGGCGTAATCCAGTGCATCTGAGAACGAATTGTTGTCACCCTTCATGGTGACCATGAAGCCGCCGCTGCCATCGGGCTCGATGGCTTCGATGCGGTGCGTCACGAGGTCGCCGGTCAGGTCGCTGGGCACACTGATCACATCGCCGACATTCAGGGCATCGGCGGAGACACGGGTATCGATGATGAGATCGCCGGTCATGATTCCCGGTTCCATCGAACCCGAGATCACGACCAGCGGTTTGATGACCCCTGCCGCGCTCGCGCCCCATACCAGGCCGCACGCAGCTCCCACCGCGGCGAGCAGCCAGAGCATGATCAGGGAGAGGCGGCGCACGGTCTGCATCATCGTCGTCTTTTCTTCAGTCAGCGGACAGGGTCAGGAGGTCGCGGTCGCAGAGACGGTCACGATCATGGTGCCGGACTTGCCCTGGTTCGTCGGTGCCCAGTCAGCGGGTGTGGTGACGGTGAGCTGGAACTGGTCCTGAGCGCCGGTGGTGCCGGTCGGAGTGAGGGTCGCGACGAGGCCGGCGAGCGCAGGCGTCGGCTTCGTCGTGAAGGTGGTGTTCGCACCGAATGCCACCTGCGACGTGAGAGCCGCGTTGACGGTGCTCTCGTTGCGCACCCAGAGGTCGATCGTGCGGGTCTGTCCCGGCAGCAGGTCGACGAACTTGCTCGCGGGGATGACCAGCTCGAGGGTGTCGGCCGTGTCGGACTGCGCCCAGGTCTTGCCGTCGAGTGAACCCTGAAGGTCGAAGGTCGCGGCCGCGGCGGGTGCGGCGAACAGGGTGTTGTCCGTCCACGCGGCGCTGGTGATGGCCGCGCCGACGCCGCCGATGGCGAGGGCGGCCAGGCCGAACGCGACGAGGGGGTGGCGTTTGCGGCGCGCCTGCGTGGGGGCGTTCTCGGCGGTGTTCTCAGTGGTGTTCGATGTCATGTTCTGAGGTTATGAAGGGGACCTCAGCCCGCACCTAAGCTCGGCTCAGCAAAACCTGAGGTTCTGCCGAAGATCGCTTCGGGACCGCACGCAGGCGACATGGCAGACTGATTCATATGCCTCTCATCGCGCTTACCGGGGGAATAGCCTCCGGAAAGTCCACGATCGCCCGCCGTCTCGAGTCGCTCGGTGCAGTGGTGGTCGATGCGGATCAGATCGTCCGCGACGTGCAGTCGCCCGGATCACCGGTGCTGCAGGAGATCGCTACGGCGTTCGGTGACGACGTGCTCGACTCGTCCGGAGCGCTGGATCGCGCTGCCCTCGGTGCGCGCGTGTTCTCCGATCCGGAGGCCCTCGCCCGGTTGAACGGCATCGTGCACCCCGCTGTGCGTCGCGAGTCGCAACGCCGATTCGAGGCGGCGTTCGCCGAGAACCCGCACGCCGTGGTCGTGTACGACGTACCGCTGCTCGTCGAGGCACGCGTCGACGACCCGTGGGACACCATCGTCGTCGCGCACGCACCGGCCGAAGAGCGCCTGCGCCGCCTGATCGAGCTGCGCGGAATGGAACCTCGGGAGGCGCAGAACCGCATCGACGCCCAAGTGTCCGACGAGAAGCGGCTCGCGATCGCGGATGTCGTGATCGACACCGCCGGGTCGCTCCAGCACACTGAGCAGCAGGTGGACGCGCTGTGGCAGCGTCTGATGGAAGAGTGAGTGCGGGCGATCTCTTCGCGGGACACATTCCTCGGACCCGGTCGTACCGACGACTGATCGCAGGGTTGTTCTTCGCCGGTGTCGCGACATTCGCCCAGCTCTACTCCCTGCAAGCGGTTCTGCCGCAGGTCGCCGCCGATCTGGAGGTACCGGCGGCGACCGCGGCCCTGACGGTCTCCGCCGCGACCCTCGGGATCGCGGTAGCCGTCATCCCGTGGTCGCTCGTCGCGGATCGCATCGGTCGGATCCCTGCGATGGCGATCGGCATCATCGCCGCAACCTCCTTCGGGCTCGCGGCACCGCTGAGTACTGAGATCGCTGTGCTGCTGGCACTGCGCCTCGGCGAGGGACTCGCGCTCGGCGCCGTGCCGGCGGTGGCACTGGCATACCTCAGCGAAGAAGTGCACGCGCGGCATATCGCGGCAGCCGCCGGCAGTTATACGGCGGGGACCACCGTCGGCGGACTCTCCGGGCGTCTGATCGCGGGACCTGTGGCGGAGGCGTTCGATTGGCGCGTCGGCGTCTGGAGCGTCACGGCTGTCTGCGCCGTCGCCGCAATCCTGTTCCTCCGGCTCGTGCCGCGAGCGCGGCGGTTCGTCCCCGGACGGATGCGAGCGGATGCCGGCCCTGGCATGTTCGCACGCCTCATCCGTGCGCTGCGCTCACCCCGTCTACTGGCGCTGTACGCGCAGGGCTTCCTTCTCATGGGTGCGTTCGTCGCGGTGTACAACTACCTGGGCTTCCACCTGATCGCGCCGCCGTTCCTCCTGCCGGTCTGGTTGGTGACCCTGCTGTTCCTCGCCTATTTGGCAGGTACGGTGTCGTCACCATGGGCAGGGGCGCTGGCCGTGCGGTACGGACGTCGCCGCGTGCTGCTCGGGGCGATCGGGTTGTTCGCGGCCGGGGCGGCCCTGATGTACGTGCCGTCGCCGATCGTCATCCTCATCGGTCTTGTCATGTTCACCGGCGGCTTCTTCGGAGCGCACGCCATCGCATCGAGCTGGGCGCCCGTACTCGCTGATCCGGAGAGCCGTGCGCAGGCGCCCTCGCTGTACTACTTCGCGTACTACGCCGGCTCGAGCCTGTTCGGGTGGGCGCTGGGAATCGTGTTCGGTCAGGCGGGCTGGGAATGGTTCCTCGGGGGCGTGATCGCCATGGGAGTTCTCGCCGCACTCATCGCGACGGCTCTGCTGAGTTCGGACCGGATGAGGGATGCCTAGACTCGAGTCCGTGCAGCACACCCTCCTCGACGCCTACGACTCTCAACTGCGCACCTCCTCGGAGATGTTGCGCGTATCGAACACCGGAAGGCACGGCCCGTTGTGGTTCGCTCTCTTTCCCGGCGGGCATGGATTCGTCACGTACGAATCCCTCGACGGCGCCGACGAGGCGGGGATCGTCGAACTCGTCGACGCGGCACTGGAGCACTTCGGCGCCCGCTCAGATGTCGAGGACATCGAATGGAAGACCCGGGCGCACGATGTGGCACCCGGTCTGCATGAGGCTCTCGTCTCCCGCGGCTTCGCGCCGGGGCAATCGGAATCGATCATGATCGGCGAGGCCGCGCTGCTCGCACAGGCACCGCTGATGCCTGCCGGAGTGGAGATCCGGCAGGTGCGCGACGAGGCAGAGATCCGGGCGATGGAGAAGATGCAGGGGACTGTCTTCGCCGATCCGGGCTGGCAGGCCCGCGCCGAGGCGACCGTCGCCGAGTGGTCGGCCGGCTCCGACATCGGGCTGTGGATCGCGCTTGTGGACGGTGACGTCGTGAGCGCTGGACGCCTGGAGCCGGTCGCCGACACGGATTTCGCGGGGCTGTGGGGCGGAGCGACCCTGCAGCAGTGGCGTGGCCGTGGCATCTATCGTGGGCTGACAGCCCGCCGGGCACGTTCTGCGCTGCTCCAGGGGAAGAAGTATCTGAATGCGGATTGCACCGAGCTGTCACGACCGATCCTCGAGCGATCAGGATTGATCAAGGTGTCGACCACCACGCCGTACATCCGCCGTCAGCCGTCGACCTGAGTCGCTGATCGCCTCCGACCACGACGTCGTCGGAAGAACAGCACGACCGCGACGATCAGGCCGATCAGAAGAAGGCTCGCGAGCACGGGAACGATGATGGCGAGCGCGGCGAGCAGGAACGAGGCTCCGTCCTCGGCTGTGCTCAGCACCGGCGCCGCGAGTCCGCCGGTGACGGTGTTCGCAGCCACACGCGCACTGGCCTTGACGATGTGCACCACGAGCGCGATCACGATGCCGGTGACGATCGGCACCCAGGTGTTCTCGGAGAAGAAGGACGAGGGATCGTCGACGGCGACCGTCTGCGAACTCGCACCCGCGCCGAACACGATTCCACCGGAGGCCGGCCGCAGCACGCTCTGGACGACGTCGTTGATGGAGTCCAGCGCGGGGATCTTGTCGGCGACGATCTCCAGCAGCAGCAGGACGCCGAGCACCCACAGGGCGATGTCGCTCGAGATCCACGACCAGCCGGATGGAAGACTCACGGCGGGAAGGAAGCGGTCGGCGAGACCGAGCAGGAAGAGCGGCATCCAGGCGTTGAGCCCTGCCGAAGCCGCGAGGCTGGAGCCGATCAGGAACTCGATCACGGCCCCACTATAGGGCGTCGATTCCTCGACGCGGGCCCGTAGGCATGGCCGGCGACCCCGATGTCCGAGGGGCCGCATACGCTGGAACCATGCAACCCACGCGCAGCGTCCGTCCCTTCGAGGTGATCAGCGAATACGAGCCGGCCGGCGATCAGCCGCAGGCGATCGCAGAACTCGCGTCGCGCATCAACGCCGGCGAGACCGACGTCGTCCTGCTCGGTGCGACCGGTACCGGAAAGTCCGCGACGACGGCCTGGCTGGTCGAGCAGGTGCAGCGACCGACCCTCGTGCTCGCGCACAACAAGACCCTCGCCGCTCAGCTGGCGAACGAGTTCAGAGAGCTCATGCCGAACAACGCGGTGGAGTACTTCGTCTCGTACTACGACTACTACCAGCCGGAGGCTTACGTCCCGCAGACCGACACCTTCATCGAGAAGGATTCCTCGGTCAACGCAGAGGTCGAGCGGCTGCGTCACTCCACGACCAACTCGCTGCTGTCTCGTCGCGACGTGATCGTGGTCTCCACCGTGTCCTGTATCTACGGTCTCGGTGCGCCTGAGGAGTATCTGCGCGCGATGGTCGCGCTGCAGGTGGGGGAGCGTTACGACCGCGATGCGCTGATCCGCCAGTTCATCGCCATGCAGTACAACCGCAACGACGTCGACTTCTCGCGCGGCAACTTCCGGGTGCGGGGCGACACCATCGAGATCATCCCGGTCTACGAAGAGCACGCGATCCGCATCGAGCTGTTCGGCGACGAGATCGAAGCGCTCTACACACTGCATCCGCTCACAGGCGACGTTATCGAAAAGCTCGACGCGGTTCCGATCTTTCCCGCATCCCACTACGTCGCCGGCACCGATGTCGTGCAGCGAGCCATCGGCACGATCGAACACGAACTCGCCGAGCGCCTCAAGGAGTTCGAACGCCAGGGCAAACTGCTCGAGGCGCAGAGACTTCGCATGCGCACCACATTCGATCTCGAGATGCTCCAGCAACTCGGATTCTGCTCCGGCATCGAGAACTACTCGCGTCATATGGACGGCCGTGCGCCCGGCGAGCCGCCGCACACGCTTCTCGACTTCTTCCCGGATGACTTCCTCATGGTCATCGACGAGTCGCACGTGACTGTGCCGCAGATCGGCGCCATGTACGAAGGCGACGCCTCGCGCAAGCGCACTCTGGTCGACCACGGCTTCCGCCTGCCGAGCGCGATGGACAACCGGCCGCTGCGGTTCGACGAGTTCAAGAACCGCATAGGTCAGACCGTGTACCTTTCGGCGACGCCGGGCAAGTACGAGATGGGCATCGCCGACGGCATCGTCGAGCAGATCATCCGCCCCACCGGGCTCGTCGACCCGGAGATCATCGTCAAGCCGTCCAAGGGGCAGATCGACGATCTGCTGGAGGAGATCCGCCTGCGAGCGGGGCGGGACGAGCGGGTGCTCGTCACGACACTGACGAAGAAGATGGCGGAAGAGCTCACCGACTTCCTCGGCGAGCACGGCGTGCGGGTGCGGTATCTGCACTCCGACGTAGACACTCTGCGGCGCGTCGAGCTGCTCAGCGAACTCCGCTCCGGCGTGTACGACGTGCTCGTCGGCATCAACCTGCTGCGCGAGGGGCTCGATCTCCCTGAGGTGTCGCTCGTCGCGATCCTCGACGCTGACAAGGAGGGGTTCCTTCGTTCGGGGACATCCCTCATCCAGACGATCGGGCGTGCCGCCCGAAACGTGTCCGGTCAGGTGCACATGTACGCCGACAAGATGACCGACTCGATGGCGAAGGCGATCGATGAGACCGATCGTCGCCGCGAGAAGCAGGTCGCGTACAACAAGGAACGCGGCATCGACCCGCAGCCGCTGCGCAAGAGGATCGCCGACATCACCGACGTCCTGGCACGCGAGGCGTCTGACACCGAGGATCTGCTTCGAAGCAAGAACAGGACGAAGTCCGGTCGCGGAAAGAGCCCGACGCCTCAGTTGCGTCGAGAGGGGATCGCGGCTGAGGGCGCGGAGCAGTTGGAGGACATGATCAAGGATCTGTCCGATCAGATGCTCGCGGCGGCGGCCGAGCTGAAGTTCGAGCTCGCAGGTCGACTTCGCGACGAAGTGCAAGATCTCAAGAAAGAGCTGCGCGCCATGGAGCGCGCAGGGCACGCATAAGAGCGGTGATGTCGAGCATGGATGCTGCTGCCACTGAACTCGCCGATCGGGTTCGCGCGCTGCTGATGTCAGAGCCAGGGCTCGAGGAGAAGCGCATGTTCGGTACGCGCGCGTTCTTGCTGAACGGGCGGATCCTCGTGGGCACCCGCAAAGAAGGTGTGCTCCTCGTGCGCGTCACTGAGGAGAAGGGTGCTGCGCTGCTGGCCGAGCCTGGCGTCTCAATCGCCGTGATGGGTGCGAAGACGATGGGCCCGAGTTGGTTGGACGTGTCACCCTCGGTGATCGAGGGTGATGACGCGCTGATGTCGTGGATCGACGCTGCACGGGAGAGCGCAGGCGATTAGGCTTCGGCGGTCGAACCAGCTCGGGGGCCGGTCAGGGGCAGTGCATGAGCGGTTTCGGGCCGGACCGGTCGATCTCATGCTCGGTCATGGGGTGACCGCACAGTGGGCACGCCCGCTCGGCTCGCTGAGAGGCCGTCGGCGGAGGAGTGGTCTCGTACGGGCCGACTGCTGCCGGACCCGCAAGGCGGATGAGGTTCTTGTTGAACCAGCGATACAGCCCACCCGCTTCGCGGATGCGTGTGCGGAGCGGCACTCGATCAGAACTGTTCGTCATGTTCATTAGTGTACTAATGATTAGTCCAATCTGTATAATCTGGCTGTGACCGATTCGGACGACCTCCTCAAGCTCGAGAACCAGCTGTGCTTCGCCCTTGTGACGGCAGCACGCAATGTCGTGGCGATCTATCGTCCGATCCTCGAGCCGCTCGGACTGACGCATCCGCAGTACTTGGTGATGCTGGCGCTCTGGGAGCGGTCGCCTCGCCCGCTCAACGACCTCGCTGCAGAGCTGGCGCTTGATCCTGCGACGGCGTCGCCCCTGGTCAAGCGTCTCGAGAAGGAAGGCTTGATCGCACGAGAGCGCAGCAGCGAGGACGAGCGTCGCCTCGACATCCGCCTGACGCCATCCGGACGCCTGCTTCGACAGCGGGCGCTCGACGTTCCTCGCCAGGTCATGGCGGCGGTGCACATGGACATCCAGCAGGTGGCGGCCCTGCGAGACGGGTTGTCCCCATTCGCAGGTCGCGCGCCGATCGGCGAGACACGGGCAGAACGCGGCTGAGACCGTTCCTGAGCATGGACACAGAGCCGATGTCTGTGGCCCCTCGTAGACTTGTCCGGTGCCCATTGTCCCCGTTGCCACCCCCAGCAAACTCAGTGTTCGCGGTGCCCGCGTACACAATCTCAAGAACGTCGACATCGACATCCCGCGCGACTCGATGGTCGTGTTCACCGGCCTGTCCGGGTCCGGGAAGTCGAGCCTCGCGTTCGACACGATCTTCGCCGAAGGCCAGCGTCGCTACGTCGAATCGCTGAGTGCGTATGCCCGGCAGTTCCTCGGCCAGGTGGATCGTCCGGACGTCGATTTCATCGAGGGCCTGAGTCCCGCGGTCTCGATCGACCAGAAGTCCACGAACCGCAACCCGCGGTCGACCGTCGGCACGATCACCGAGATCTATGACTACATGCGTCTGCTGTGGGCGCGTATCGGCATTCCGCACTGCCCTGAGTGCGGCGAGAAGATCCAGCGCCAGACGGTGCAGCAGATCGCCGATCAGCTCATGGAGCTGCCAGAGCGAACCCGCTACCAGATCGTCGCGCCGATCATCTCGCAGAAGAAGGGCGAGTTCGTCGACCTGTTCCGCGAGCTCGGCGCCAAGGGGTACTCACGTGCGATCGTGGACGACGATCTCATTCAGCTGGCCGAGCCGCCGAAGCTCAAGAAGAGCTACAAGCACGACATCGCGGTCGTCGTCGACCGGCTCGTGGCATCCGATGACATCCTCGGGCGGGTCACCGACTCGGTCGAGACGGCGCTCGGCCTCGCCGGCGGCGTCGTGCAGGTCAATTTCGTCGACGAAGAGGGCGACGATGCGTGGCAGTCGTACTCCGAGAAGCTCGCGTGCCCCAACGGGCATGCGATCACGCTGACCGAGATCGAGCCCCGCACCTTCTCGTTCAACGCACCGTTCGGCGCCTGCCCGACGTGCTCCGGCCTCGGCACGCGCATGTCGGTCGACGTCGATCTGATGCTCGACGACGAAGAGCTCTCTATCCGCGAGGGCGCCATCATCCCGTGGACGACGCAGGGCAAGGGACTGTTCCAGTATTACGAGCGACTGCTCGAGGGGCTCGCACGCGACCTCAAGTTCGACCTGGACACGCCATGGAAAGACCTGCGCGTCGACGTACAGGACGCGATCCTCCGCGGCGACAACTACAAGGTCACGGTCAAGTGGAAGAACCGCTACGGCCGTGAGATGCGGTACGCCTCCGGCTTCGAGGGCGTGGTGCCCTACATCGAGCGTCAGTACGCGCAGGCCGAGAGCGACAACCAGCGGGCGCGGTGGGCGGAGTACCTCCGCGAAGTGCCGTGTCCCGCATGCGACGGTAATCGACTCAAGCCCGAAGTGCTCGCGGTCAAGGTACACGGGCATTCGATCGCAGAGGTCTCGCACCTCAGCCTCGCCGATGCGCGCGGCTTCATGGAGACGCTCACACTCACAGAACGCGAAGCGAAGATCGCGGCCCAGGTGCTGCGTGAGATCCGGCTCCGCCTCGACTTCCTGTTGCAGGTCGGCCTCGCGTACCTGAACCTCAGCCGTGCGGCCGGCTCGCTCTCCGGTGGCGAGGCACAGCGCATCAGGCTCGCGACCCAGATCGGCTCCGGGCTCACCGGCGTGCTCTACGTGCTGGACGAGCCGTCGATCGGCCTGCACCAGCGTGACAACCGTCGCCTCATCCAGACGCTGCAGACGCTGCGCGACCTCGGAAACACTCTGATCGTCGTCGAGCACGACGAGGAGACGATCGAAGCCGCCGACTGGGTCGTCGACATCGGTCCAGGCGCCGGCGTCAACGGCGGTTCGGTCGTGCACTCCGGTCCGTACTCGGCGCTGCTCACCGAGACCGATTCGATGACCGCCGACTACCTCGCGGGGCGCCGAGAGATCCCGACGCCGAAGAAGCGCCGCAAGATCGACAAGAAGCGCATGCTGAGCGTCGTCGGCGCCAGGGCGAACAACCTGCGCAATGTCACAGCGGAGTTCCCGCTCGGTGTGCTCACCGCCGTCACCGGCGTGAGCGGCTCAGGCAAGTCGTCGCTGGTCAACGACATCCTCTACCGCGTGCTCGCATCCAAGCTCAACGGCGCGCGCACGCTCGCAGGAAAGCACACCCGCGTCACCGGGCTCGACAACCTCGACAAGGTCGTGCACGTCGACCAGGCACCCATCGGCCGTACTCCACGATCGAACCCCGCGACCTACACCGGTGTCTTCGACCGCATCCGCACCCTGTTCAGCGAGACCCCGGAGGCGAAGGTGCGCGGCTATCAGCCGGGCCGATTCAGCTTCAATGTCAAGGGCGGTCGCTGCGACGCATGCTCCGGTGACGGCACGATCAAGATCGAGATGAACTTCCTGCCCGACGTCTACGTCGACTGCGAGGTCTGCCACGGCAAGCGATACAACCGCGACACCCTCGCAGTGCACTACAAGGGCAAGAACATCGCCGAGGTGCTCGAGATGCCGATCGTGGAGGCCGCAGAGTTCTTCGAGCCCATTCAGGCGATCCACCGGTACATGAAGACGCTCGTCGATGTCGGGCTCGGCTACGTGCGGCTCGGTCAGTCGGCGACGACGCTCTCCGGCGGCGAGGCGCAGCGCGTCAAGCTCGCCACCGAGCTTCAGCGTCGCAGCAACGGCCGCAGCATCTATGTTCTAGACGAGCCGACCACCGGTCTGCACTTCGAAGACGTCCGCAAGCTCCTCGAGGTGCTGAACGGCCTTGTGGACAAGGGCAACACCGTGATCGTGATCGAGCACAACCTCGATGTCATCAAATCAGCGGACTGGGTCATCGACCTCGGACCGGAGGGCGGCTCCGGTGGCGGCGAGATCCTCGCCACCGGCACCCCGGAGCAGATCGCGCGTGTCGAGGAGAGCCACACCGGCATGTTCCTCGGCGAGATCCTCGGTGCGGGACGCGGGGCGCGGAAGGCCAGCTGATGGCCGACGTCCTGCCGTACAAGCCCACGCAGGGCGAGATACCGACCGATCCGGGGGTGTATCGCTTCCGCGACGCGGAGGGTCGCGTGCTGTACGTGGGCAAGGCCAAGAACCTGCGCCAGCGGCTGTCGAACTACTTCGCGCCGTTGCGCACGCTTCACGAACGAACCAGGCGGATGGTCACCACCGCCTCGTCAGTGGAGTGGACGGTCGTCCCCACCGACGTCGACTCCTTGCAGCTGGAGTACATGTGGATCAAGGAGTACGACCCGCCGTTCAACGTGCGCTACAAGGACGACAAGTCATACCCGTTCATGGCGGTCACACTGGGGGATGAGGCGCCACGCGTGCTCGTCACCCGCAATCGAAAGATCCCTCGGGCGCGGTACTTCGGGCCGTATCCGAAAGTGTGGGCGGTGCACGAGACCATCGACCTGATGATCAAGGCCTTCCCGATCCGCACCTGCAGCGATGCGAGCTACAAGCGCGCGATGGCTACGGGACGACCGTGCTTCCCCGGTCAGATCGGCAAGTGCGGTGGCCCGTGCTCCATGAAGGTGACGATCGAGGAGCACCGGGCGATGGTCGACGATTTCGTCGCTTTCATGGCCGGGGGCGACGAGCGCTTCACGAAAGAGCTCACGAAGCGGATGCTCTCGGCATCCGCCGCGATGGATTACGAGGCCGCCGCGAAGTATCGCGACCAACTCGCATCGATCCAGGCTGTTCTGGGCAAGAGCTCGCTGGTGCTTCCGTCCGACGAGGATGCCGATCTGTTCGGGATCGCCGAGGACGAGCTGGCGGCGACGGTGCAGCACTTCGTGATCCGCGGCGGCCGTGTGCGCGGAGTGCGCGCCACGACGATCGAGAAGGAGATCGACATCTCCGGAGCGGATCTCGTCGAGCAGGTGCTGCAGCGCACCTACGGCGAGGGTGTGGATGTGCCACGGCGCATCCTGGTGCCGTCGCTGCCGGATGACGCTGCCGAACTCGAGGAGTGGCTGCGAGAGCGGCGCGGACGCAAGGTCGAGATCGCCGTCGCCCAACGCGGTCAGCGCGCGGAGCTGATGCGGAATGCGACTCTCAATGCGACGCAGGCGCTCATCCGCCACAAGACCCGTCGCACCAGCGACTATGTCGCACGCACCCAGGCGCTCACCGACCTGCAGGAGGCACTCGGTCTCGAGACGGCACCGCTGCGCATCGAGTGCTTCGACATCTCGCATCTCGGGGGAACGAACGTCGTCGCCTCCATGGTCGTGTTCGAGGACGGGCTTCCGCGTAAAGACCAGTACCGTTCGTTCAACATCGCCGAGACCACAGACGACACCGACTCGATGTACCAGGTGCTCATGCGGCGCCTGGCGTACCTGGATCGTCCGGAAGAGACCGATGCCGCGATCGTCGATGCGTCGCCGGGCTCGGTGATCGAGGTTTCCGGACCGGAGGTCCGCACAGATCCGCTCGCTGTCGACGGCGAGGTCGTCACCGTTCGAAAGAAGCCTCGATTCTCGTACCCGCCCCAGTTGCTGCTCGTCGACGGTGGAAAGCCTCAGGTCGAGGCGGCGGCTCGTGCGCTGCGCGACGCTGGTCACACCGAGATCGGACTGTGCGGCATCGCCAAGCGGCTGGAGGAGGTGTGGCTGCCGGGGGAGGACTTCCCCGTCATCCTGCCCCGCACGAGCGAGGCGCTGTATCTGCTTCAGCGCCTGCGTGACGAGGCACACCGTTTTGCCATCATCCACCAGCGAAAGCGCCGCAGGCGCGACATCACGACGGTGCTGGATGAGGTTCCAGGGCTCGGCGCTTCGCGCATCAAAGTGCTGTTGAAGCACTTCGGATCCGTGACGGCGCTGCGGGGTGCGAGTGCGGAGGACATCCAGCAGGTGCCGGGCATCGGGCCCACCCTCGCGCAGAGCATCCATACACACCTCGCGACTCGATAGGCTGGTGTTCACAGCGAGAGGAAGTGTCGATGTCCGTCGAGGAGAAGAACGAGTTCCTCATCGTCACCGGCATGTCCGGTGCTGGGCGTTCCACCGTGGCGAACGCCCTTGAGGATCTCGGCTGGTACGTCGTGGACAACCTCCCGCCGCAGATGCTGCGCCCGTTGCTCGATCTGACGGATCTCGGTGGGGGAGCACTGCCGAAGGTCGCGGCCGTCGTCGATGTCCGCGGCCGCAATCTGTTCAACGACTTTCCCGAGGTGGCACGTGCGTTGCGCTCACGGGGCAGCGTGCGCGTCGTGTTCCTCGATGCCTCCGACGACGTCCTGGTTCGCCGGTTCGAGTCGGTAAGACGTCCGCACCCGCTGCAGGAGGACGGCACGCTGCTCGATGGCATCAGACTCGAGCGCTCGCGCCTGACCCTCGTGCGCGAGGCGGCCGACATCGTCATCGACACGTCGTCGCTGAACATCCATCAGCTGGCGACTCAGGTGTTCGAGGCGTTCTCCGACGAAGGAGCGGCGCGGCACCGGTTGACGATCCTGAGTTTCGGCTTCAAATACGGGCTGCCCACCGATGTCGACCTCGTCGCCGACATGCGCTTCCTGCCGAACCCGTTCTGGAACGACGACCTGCGCGGCCTCACCGGCCAGGACGCGCCGGTTCGCGATTATGTGCTCTCGCGCGAAGGCGCAACGGAATTCCTTGATGCCTATGCCACGGCGCTCGTGCCGGTGCTCGAGGGCTACCAACGCGAGAACAAAGGGCATTCCACAGTCGCGATCGGCTGCACAGGAGGCAAGCACCGTTCGGTGGCGACGGCAGAGGAACTCGCGAAAC
>Ga0247738_10000036_pt1 | contig 118775 bp, 107 predicted proteins | sample UWRJL013104B2_FD_180936 | JGI IMG/M metagenome (GOLD analysis project Ga0247738, IMG submission 180936) | Plant litter microbial communities from Arlington Agricultural Research Station in Wisconsin, United States - UWRJ-L013-104B-2 | ecosystem: Environmental > Terrestrial > Plant litter >...
ACCGAGACCGGCGATGTGCGGTGACGCCATCGACGTGCCGGAGAGGATGCCGAAGGTCGGCGCGTCCTTGCTGCCGCTGTTCGTCGCGGCGAGGATCGCCACACCGGGAGCCGCGACATCCGGCTTCATCACGTCGCTGCCGTCGGCGTGCACCGGCCCGCGGCTGGAGAATCCGGCGATCTGGGGTACGGGAGTGACCTCGTCCGTCGTGTTCTCGCCGATCAGCGAGATCGGCCGGTCGACGCCGCCCTGGACGTGGGCCAGAACCGCTTCGCGATGCGCGGATGCGAGGTGCACCGTCGGGATCACGTGGAAGTCGTTGTCGAGCGAGTCGGCCTCGCCAGGAACGTTCACGAGCACCATTCCCGTGCCGCCCGCATCCTTGACGACCTGCGACTTCTCCGCGCGCGCGTTGCTGCCGCGGTCGCAGACGACGATGTGCCCTGAGATCTTCGCGGGGTCGAGCGTGCCAGGAAGGCACAGACGAGGGTCGACCGCACCCGCGAGCGCCGCATCGGCGGCGTAGATCGACGGGCCCGTCACGGTCTCCCCGAACGGGACCGAGACGGATGCGCCGGCCCGAGCGAACCCATCGAAGACGACAGTGCCCTCCCAGGTCGGGATCGTGGATGCCGCGACCGAGGTGTACCAGGGAGATGCGTGGTCGGTGGTGACCGCATCCGGTCCGTCGTTGCCCGCGCTGACCGCGACGAACACGCCTGCGGCAGCGGCGTTCAGGAACGCGACGTCGTCCGGCGCGAGCACCGTGGTGGCGGCACCGCCGCCGATCGAGTAGTTGATCACATCGACGCCATCGGCGACTGCCTGATCGATCGCAGAGATGAGGTCGCTGAGCGCGCAGATGTCATCGTCTGTGACCAGCGGGTCAGGGCCGACGTAGCAGGCCTTGTAGGCCGCGACCTTCGCCGCCGGTGCCACACCGGAGATCGTGCCGAGGCCGACACCCTCCACCGCGGCTTCGACGCCGAAGTCGCCCGCCGCCGTGCTGGCGGTGTGCGAGCCATGGCCGTCTCCGTCACGCGGGGACAGGTAGTCGTGCTGGAAGTCGAACCCGGCCGCCGTGGCGCCGGCGGCGAAGTACTGTCCGCCGATCAGCTTGGTGGAGTAGTCGTGCTTGTCCCAGTCCTGGCCCTTCACGATCGCACCGCGGAACTGGCCGCCGTCGGACTTGTCGAAGTACACGTACGAGCCGTCGCTGTACGGATCGGAGCCGCTCTGCTTCTGCTTCTTGAGCTTGCTGCCCGCGAACGACGGGTGCTCGGGCGCGATGCCGGTGTCGATCACGCCGACGACGACGCCCTCGCCGGCGTGCGCGACGCCACCGGTCTCCTCCCAGACGCCTCCCGCGCCTTCGACGTCATCGCCCAGGCCGAGGAAGTCGGTGGAGGACTGCGCATCAGGGTGCCGGATCTCATCGGGGAACACCCCGAGCACATCCTTCGAGGCGCGCAGCGTGTCGACCTGGTCACCCGTGAGGTCGGCGCTGAAGCCGTTGACCGTCACCTGATAGGTGGCATCCGGGGTGATCCCACCGGCCTGCGCGAGCTTGCGCTGCTCGTTCGCCAGGTGCGCGATGTACTTCTGCGAGTCCGACGAGTGGGCGTCGAGCTGGTTGCCTGGCTTCGGCTTGGTGCCGCGCAGCCCCTTCGTGTCTCCTTCGTACGTGGCGAGCGGATCGGCCTTCATCATCACGATGTAATGCCCTGGAGTGCCCTCCACTGGTGCGGGATGTGTCACCCCCTCGACGCTGGCGAAACTGGCGGTTGCCGAGGATCCGATGACGACTGCGGCCACTGTGACGGCCATCGCCAATCGGAAGGGTGATCGACCCATTTGTTCTCTCCGATGGTTGGTGAGCTGCGGCTGCATTGCCGCACAGTCGATCAACCTAGCGCCACGTCGCGCACGGCACCAGACGCCGATGTGGTGAGTGATCTATGACCTATGGAGAGGTCGGGAGAACGAGATGGAGACGTTTGGCGAACGCTCACGCGCGCTCAGGCGTGTGCAGTCGGCCGAGATACCGCTCGGCCCGCAGCGGCGCTCCGCGGGTGTCCATGAGTGAGACTCCGACCGTGACCGCGGTGGCCAGCGGGACCGTCCACGCTGCCGGATGCGCGAGGAACGGTGCTGCGGCGCCGATCCCCCCGACCGCCGTGTACACCAGCAGCGACAGCGCGCAGGACGTCCCGCCCGTGATCATTCCGGCGACCGCGCCTCGGGCCGTGAGGCCTCGCCACCACACGCCGAGCAGGACGACCGGAGACAGCATCGATGCCGCGAAGACGAACACCATTCCGACGCTGGAGCCGAGCCCCTCCGGCGCCGTCAGCAGCGCCAAAACGAGAGGTACCGCGGTGCACAGCACTGCGGACAGTCGGAACGATCGCACTGATCCCGAGAAGACGTCCTGGCTCACGACTCCAGCCAACGACACCACGAGACCGGCGGAGGTCGCCAGGAACGCCGCGAACGCGCCGGCGACGATCAGCGCGGTCAACAGTTCTCCGAACAGCCCGGGGAACACCCTCGACGGCAGCACGAGAGCCACGGTGTCCGCCATTCCCGGCGCCGCGAGATCGGGAGCGACGATACGGGCGAGCAGCCCCATCCCGCTGGAGACGGCGTAGAACGCGCTCACCATCACGATCACCAGCACCGTCGTGTGCCTGGCGGAGACGCCGGTCGGACTCGTGTAGAACCTCACCAGCACGTGCGGCAGCCCCATCGTGCCCAGCAGCAGCGCCACCATGAGCGAAGCCGTCTCGTAGGCATCGAATCCCGCCGGCCCCGCAGATGCCGGGAAAATCGTGACCGGGTCGATCTCGTGCGGCCCGCCTGTCAGCGCGAACGCGATGCAGAACAGCGGTACCAGCAGCGCGAACAGCTTCAGCCAGTACTGGAACGCCTGTACGTAGGTGATCGCCCGCATGCCTCCGGCCGCGACGGACGCGGCGACCAGCACCGCGATGGCCGCCTCTCCGATCCACTGCGGCAGACCCGCTACGACCGTGAGCGTGATGCCGGCGCCGTGCAGCTGGGGCACGATGTACAGCCAGCCGATCACCAGGACCGCGACGCTCGTCACCCGTCGCGCCTTGATCGATTCCAGGCGCGCCTCGATGAAGTCGGGGATCGTGTACGCGCCGCTGCGCCGCAGCGGCGCCGCCACGAAGACGAGCACCAGCAGATAGCCCGCGGCGTAGCCGATCGGGAACCAGAAGCCGCGTGCGCCTTCCAGCAGAACGAGTCCAGACAGTCCGAGGAACGTCCCGGCCGAGAGGTACTCTCCGCTGATCGCGGAGGCGTTCCACACCGGGCGCACGGTGCGCGACGCCACGAAGAAGTCGCCTGTCGTGCGTGACACCCTCAACCCGTAGACGCCGATGAGCAGCGTCGCCACCACGACGAGCGCGATGCCGAGGAGGTCGAACACAGGATTCATCCGCGCTCCCTCAGCGCACGGTACGCGCGCTCGTTCCGCGCGGCACCGCGTGCGTACAGCAGAGCGAAGACGATGATGATCGGGTAGAACGCGAAAGCGTGCAGGATCCACGACAGCGGCAGCCCCGCGATCATGAGCCGATCGATCTCGGGGACGAGCGAGATCAGCAGCGTCAGCGCGGCCGCGACCACGACGAAACCGGCGACCGTACCGAGTGCGAGCCGCAGCTGGCTTCTCCGCAGGGCGCGCGCGTACACGGCATCCGCCTCATCCGACGGGGCGCCGGGCAGCGCGATCCCTCGGGTGTGTTCGGAGTCGGGTACGCGGCGGTCATCCGCGGTGACGCGAACTCGACGGGGCGGGGGCTGCTCTGTCATCGCGACGCTCCGCGCACGAGTGCCTCGCGCACAGCGGGCAGCAGCCGCCTGCTCACCGGAAGCACCACCGATCCCACCGCCACCGACGGATCTCCTCCGGACAGCCGCGCCTCGTCGATCGCCGCCACGGCCGCCAGATATGAGCGATGGACTCGGACGAATCCGGCATCCGCCCATCGCTGTTCCAATTCCGATATCGGGATGCGAACGAGTTGCCCCATGCCGTCCGCGGTGTGCAGTCGCGAGTAGTCGCCCTGCGCCTGCACCCATCGCACGTCGCTGCGGTGCACGAAGCGCACACTGGAGCCGACTGTCACCGAGAGGACCTCGTCGTCGGAGGGCGCTGACGTTCCGTCCAATTCGAGAACGCGATCCACGGCGCGGCGCAGTCGGTCGACGCGGACCGGCTTGAGCAGGTAGTCCGCGGCGCGCACCTCGAATGCATCGACCGCGCGCGTGTCGTCGGCCGTCACGAACACGACGGCGGGAGGTTCGGCCAGCGAGCCGAGCGAGCGCGCCAGGTCCATGCCGGACAGCCCCGGCATGTGGATGTCGAGGAACGCGATCGTCACGGCTCGCGCCGACAGCATCCGCAGAGCCTCTGCACCGGATCTCGCCGCGTGAATCTCGCCGATGCGGTCGTCGCGGCGCAGGAGATGCACCAGCTCGTCGAGAGCGGGGTGCTCGTCATCGGCGACGAGAACATCGATCATGGAATCCCTCCCGCTCAGTCCCGCCCGGGATCGTGCAGAGGCTGCGACTTCGGGATGCGCATCCGCACCAGCGTACCTTCGCCGGGATTCGTCTCCACGACCAGTCCACCCTCGCGGCCGTACATCTGCCTGAGCCTCGTGTCGACGTTGCGCAGTCCGACGTGGGCGCCGTCGTCCGCGGACGTCAGCAGTGTGCGCAGCACGTCAGGGTCCATTCCGACCCCGTCGTCCTCGACGGTGATCTCGGTGTGCGTGCCGTCATCGAGCGCTTCGATCCGGATCGTGCCACCGCCCTCGCCGGGCTCGAGTCCGTGTCGCACCGCGTTCTCGACGAGCGGCTGCACCGACAGGAACGGGATGACGGTCGCCAGAGCCTCAGGCGCGATCCTCAGCGTCACTTCCAGCCGGTCACCGAAGCGCGCTCGCTCCAGCGTCAGATAGGAGTGGATGCTTCGCAGCTCTTCCGCGAGCGTCGTGAACTCGCCCTGACGACGGAACGAGTACCGCGTGAAATCAGCGAACTCGAGCACGAGTTCTCTGGCGCGCTCCGGGTCGGCGTGGATGAAGGACGCGACCGCCGTCAGCGCGTTGTATATGAAGTGCGGTGAGATCTGGGCGCGCAGCGAACGCAGTTCGGCTTCGGCGAGCGCCGTGCGCGAGGCATCCAACCCGCCCAACTCCACCTGGGCTGCGCACCAGTCCGCGACCTCACCGGTGGCACGCACGAGCGCGGCGCGCACGGGGGCCGCGAAGGCCACGACCACGCCGGCCACCTGACCGTCGACGACGATCGGCGCGCCTACCGCCTCGAGCTCCTCGCCTTCCGGATGCGGGAACACCTGCCTGCGTCCGGAATCCTGCACCCGCTCGGCTATACGCAGCGCCGAGCCCTCCAACGCATCAGCTGACCCGTCGATCGCGACCGCGCCGTCGGCGCCGACGATCGCGACGGCGGTGCCGCCGAGAAGCGTGCGGAAGTGCCTGGCAGCGCGGACCACGTCCGGCGAGCTCAGTCCAGCGCGCAAGTGCCGTGCCGCCAGGCTCGCCTGATGCATCGCACCGTACGAGGCCTGCTCGGCCGCGCTGCCGAGATCGGCGTTGCCGCGTGCGAGGCGTCGCGCGAGCAGAAGCAACAGCGTGAGCACGACTCCAGCGATCACGCCGAACGCGGCGGCGAGCACCACGGATCCGGTCATGGCATCAGCCTAGGACTGCCCGCAACCCACGCTCAGCAGCAACGGGCACCGGGGTTGCGGTCCTGCTCGTCCATGCGATCACGCCAGAACTCACGCTCGGTCATGGGCGTCACATCCGGATGCCGGCGCCCGTGATGCGCGAGATACGTCTCGTAGGCGCTGTCGCCCATCAGATTCCTCATGTACCAGCGGATTCCGCGGCCGGAGCGCGCGACGAACGCGGCGAGCGCGCGCAGCGGACCGGCCACGGCATCCATCTGGTGTGTCATGACGTCAGCTCTTTCAACGGTGGGCCCGTGCGCGGAGCTCTTCGTTCACGATCGGCTCCCACTGCTTCTCGAGCTCGCGCTCATCGGCTGTCGGCAGGAACCCGGCAGGGGCATACCGGCGCGAGATGACGGCCGCGTCCTCTGTGTTCTCCCCGCCGCCGTTGCGCAGCGCCTTGATCGCCACGATGACCGCCATGACCATCACGACGATCGCGAGGACGACGAAGATGATCGACAGCGTGCCCTGCACTGCGGTGTTGCGGATGACCGCGTCGACCGTCGCCGCGTCGCCGAGGCTCGCATCGCCCGATTCCTGCGCTGCACGGTACTTGAAGTGATTCGCCCAGTACCCGATCGCCGGCACCGGAGAGAAGATCTTGTACAACGAGGCGCTGATGGTGATCACCGCGGTGAACGCCAGGGGCAGCGCCACGATCCACAGCCACTTCACGTAGCTCTTGCCCCGCTTGGCGACGATCGCGAGCACCACGGCGAGCGCGATCGCAGCGAGCAGCTGGTTGGCGATGCCGAACAGCGGGAAGAAGGTATTGATGCCGCCGAGCGGATCGGTCACTCCGAGGATGAGGATGTACCCCCAGCCCGCGACCATGATGGCGGTCGTGATCCACACCCCAGGACGCCAGGACACGTCCCGGAACTTGGGCAGCCATGCGCCGATCGTGTCCTGGAGCATGAAGCGGGCGACACGAGTACCTGCGTCCACAGCGGTGAGGATGAACAGCGCCTCGAACATGATCGCGAAGTGATACCAGAACGCCATGAGAGCCTGGCCGCCGAGCGCCTGCTGCATGATGTGCGCGAGGCCGAGCGCGAGCGTCGGCGCGCCGCCTGTGCGCGAGACGATCGATTCCTCACCGACGTCCGCAGCCGTCTGGGTGAGCATCTCCGGGGTGAGGTTGACTCCGGTCAGGCCGAGGGAGTTCACGAAGGCGACAGCCCCCTCGACCGTGCCCTGGGTGAGGGCCGCCGGCGAGTTCATCGCGAAGTAGATGCCCTGATCGATCGAGATCGCGGCGACCAGCGCCATGATCGCGACGAACGACTCCATGAGCATGCCGCCGTAGCCGATGAAGCGCGTCTGCCGCTCCTTCTCGATGAGTTTGGGCGTCGTGCCCGAGGCGATCAGCGCGTGGAACCCGGACAGCGCTCCGCAGGCGATCGTCACGAACAGGAACGGGAACAGTGCGCCGGAGAACACCGGTCCGAGGCCGTTCTCGCCGAAGACCGTGAGGGCAGGCACGGTGATCTCAGGGCGCACCAGGACGATGGCACCGGCGAGCATGACGATCACACCGATCTTCATGAAGGTCGACAGGTAGTCGCGCGGAGCGAGCAGCAGCCAGACCGGAAGGATCGCGGCGATGAAGCCGTAGATGATGATGCCCCACGCGATGGTCGTCGTGTCGAGGTGGAAGATCGCCTGACCCCACTCGGTGCCGGAGACCCAGCCGCCGCCGATGATCGCCGCCATCAGCAGCACGAAGCCGATGATCGAGACCTCGGTGACCTTGCCGGGGCGGAGGAACCGGAGGTAGACGCCCATGAACAGGGCGATCGGGATCGTCATTCCGACCGAGAAGACACCCCACGGGCTCTCGCCGAGGGCGTTCACCACGACGAGGGCGAGGATCGCGACGATGATGATCATGATGAGCAGAGCCGCGATGATCGCGGCCGTGCCGCCGATCCTTCCGAGCTCCTGACGCGCCATCTGGCCGATCGTGCGACCACCGCGGCGCATCGAGAAGAAGAGCACCAGGTAGTCCTGGACTGCGCCCGCGAGCACGACGCCGACGATGATCCAGATCGTCCCTGGCAGGTAGCCCATCTGGGCTGCCAGCACCGGACCCACCAGCGGGCCGGCACCGGCGATCGCGGCGAAGTGGTGGCCGTACAGCACGCGACGGTCAGTGGGGACGTAGTCCTTGCCGTCCTGCTTGACCTCGGCGGGCGTCGCACGCCGGTCGTCAGGGCGCGTGATGTAGCGCTCGATGACCTTGGAGTAGAAGCGGTAGCCGATCAGGTAGGTGCAGACCGCGGCGAACACGAACCAGATCGCATTGACCGTCTCGCCCCTGACGATCGCGAGCATGGTCCAGGCGATGCCGCCGAGCAACGCGATGGCCACCCAGAGTACGATCTTGGGCCACGACCAACGGCCGGCCTTGGCGTGCTGCTCGTCCGAGAGCGCCACCGGTGGAAGGTCGGGGTCCTGGATGAGCTCCGGCTCGTCGGAGGCGAGGGCGCTGCTGCCTGCGGTGTTCGCTGGGCGGCGCGACGAAGGTGATGACATGGCTGCTCCTTGTGTGCGCGTCATTGCGTTTCCCCACGCTATGGGTCCGGCATCCGCCGTTCGGATCGTTTCGCGGCCGGATGCGACGAACGGCGCAGTCGAGGCGACGAGCGGTGCCAGGTGCGCAGCCCGCACGGCCGTTGGCCCCCCGACGCAAGTAGGCTGAGGACGTGGCGCGAACCCCTCTCCTGTCGACCAGAGTGCTGCTGGTGTGCGCGGCCATCGGCGTCGCGACCGGGATCGTCGGCGGGATCGCAGGGGTGCTGACGCCGTTCGTGCTGTTCACCGCGCCGTACGCGTACGGCCTGCTGCTCGGCGCCCATGTCCTCCCGGGGATCATCGCGCAGGAGGTACTGCGACAGCCGCTCGTCGCCCTCATCACCCACGTGATCGCCGCGCTCGTCTCCAGCGCCTTCAACCCGGCCTGGGCGCTGCGCTTCATCGGCACCGCCCTGCTGTTCGGCGCGATCCAGGAGGGCGTCGCCGCGCTCACCCGCTACCGGGCCTGGGGCGCGTGGCGATTCTTCATCTCGGCGGCGGTGATCGGAGTGATCGTCGCGGTCGTCGTGTTCTTCGTCGCGCATCTGGGATCACTGCCGCCGTGGGCCCAGATCGCCTATCTCGCCCTGTCGTTGCTCGGCCCGATCGCCTGGACCGCGCTCGGTCTCGCGATCGGAACGGCCCTCAGCCGGGCGGGCGTCGCGCGTCGTTGAACAGGCGCGTCTGGCACTGATCCGCCGATGGCGAATCAGGTAAGGCTCAGCTAAGTTGGTGGGGTACGTTCCACCGACCTCGGGGTTCCGCCGTGCGCTCATCCGCGCCTCTTCTCCGCGTGCGTGAGCTCACTCTCACCCACGCGGATGCCGTGCGCCCATCGCCGCGCGACGTGACCTTCGACATCGCACCGGGCGAGGTCGTCCTGCTGCTCGGCCCCTCGGGTTCAGGAAAGTCGACGCTCACGCTCGCACTGAACGGACTGATCCCGCATGCCCTGCCCGCGACCATGACGGGCACCGTCGAAGCGGGCGGGATCGACACCGCGCACGCCGACACGGCCACGCTCAGCACCCGCGTAGCCATGGTCTTCCAGGACCCCGACGCCCAGATCGTCACCGGCACCGTGTACGACGAGGTGGCCTTCGGCCCGGAGAACCTGCTGCTGCCGCTGGATGAGGTGCGCGAGCGCACGGAGGATGCGCTGCGCCGCGTCGGCCTCTGGCAGCGTCGCGATGAGAACCCGGATCGCCTCTCCGGCGGCGGTCGCCAGCGCCTGGCGATCGCCTGCGCCCTCGCCATGGGCTCGCCTCTGCTGGTGCTCGACGAACCCACAGCCAACCTCGACCCGCAGGGCATCGACGACGTCTACGCCGCACTCGGCGATGTCGTGGCCGCCGGTGACCGTGCGATCCTGCTCGTCGAGCACAACCTCGACGCCGCCATCGACTTCGTGACGCGGACGATCGTGCTCGATCAGGCAGGTGCTGTGGCATTCGACGGCCCGGTCGACGAGATCCTCCGCGGACACACGGAAGAGCTCGTCGCCATGGGCGTATGGCTGCCCGCCGCGACCCTGGCGGCGCGGATGCTGCGCGAACGCGGCATCCTGTCGAAAGAGGTGCCGCTCCCGCTGACGCCCGAGGAATTGGGCGCTGCACTGCCCGCCGGTGGCGCACACATGCAGGGAGAGATCACACCTGCAGGGCGAAACGTCGAGAAATCGCCCGACATCCGTGCATCGGCCCTGCATCCGTACGAGCAGGCAGACGCCCGGTCCCTCATCCGGGCCCGCGGCCTCACCGTCACGCGCGGGCGGCAGGAGCTCCTGCACGGCATCGACCTCGACATCGAAGCCGGCAGTCTGACCGCCGTCATCGGAGCGAACGGGGCCGGCAAGACCACACTCATCCAGGCGCTGGCCGGTGTGTTCCCTCCGCCGAAGCGACAGGTCGACGTCGACGGGCTGGATCCCGCAACGGCGTCACCGCGCGACCTCATCGCCCGCATCGGCTTCGTGTTCCAGAACCCGGAGCATCAGTTCATCGCGCCGACGGTCTTCGATGAACTGGCACACGGGCTGCGCCTGCGCCACGTGGGAGCGGCCGACATCGAGCAGCGTGTGCGCGCGATGCTCGTCCGGTTCGGTTTGGAGCACAAGGCGCAGGTGCACCCCTTCCTCCTCTCCGGCGGCGAGAAACGACGGCTCTCGGTCGGTACCGCGCTCATCACCGGCCCTCGTGTACTCGCCCTCGACGAGCCGACCTTCGGCCAGGATCGCGCACGCGCCGCAGAACTCCTCGCACTGCTCGAGACGCTGCGCCTGGACGGCACGACCATCGTGATCGTCACGCATGATCTGCAGCTGGTAGCGGAGCGCGCGACGCACACCGTGGTGCTCGCAGACGGACGCGTGCACGCCGCAGGGCGCACCGAGGAGCTCTTCCGCGACGAACAGCTCTTCACCACCGCAGGGTTGCGGCTGCCCGCACTGCAGCGCGTGCTCGCACACGCCGGAGCGGTGCCGTCATGAGCACCACTGTCGTCGACCCGTACGCTGCGATGGCGACGGCTACACGCCGCGAGTTCCTGTACGCGCTGAACCCGCTGGCGAAGGTCGCGGCGGTCGCTCCTGCGATGATCATGCTGGTCTTCGTGCGCGATCTCGCAACGCCCGCAGCCTTCCTCGCGCTCGCTTATGCGCTGATCCTGGTCGGCGCGCGACTGACATGGCGGCTCCTGCTGCTTCTGCTCGTCATCGTGCCGATCGCCGTGATCGTGATCGGCATCGGCTTCTCGCTGTGGGTGGATGCTTCACTCGTCGACGACACCGCACATCTGTTCCAGATCGGCGGCTGGACGCTCTTCGGCGGGGCGCTGGAGATCGGGTTCGCCACCTCGCTTCGACTGGGTGCGATCACCGCGCTGGCCCTTGTCGGCGGACTCACCACGACCGGACCCGATCTTGTCCGTGCGAGCATTCAGCAGCTGCGAGTGCCGTACCGCGTCGGCTACACGGCATTGGCCGCCTTCCGGTTCGTGCCGCGGTTCGGTCACGAGCTCAGCGTGATCCGCGCAGCGCATCGGGTGCGCGGACATCATGGCGGTCGCGGTCCGTTCGCACGCGTCGCCCGAGGGTGGGGCTACATCGTCCCGTTGCTGGCGGGAGCCATCCGGCACGCCGAACGCGTAGCCCTGGCGATGGATGCCCGCGCCTTCGGCGCACACCCCACCCGTACCGAACGTCACCTCGTGCCGTTCCGCACGCGCGACGTCGTGTTCATCGTTCTGCTGCTCGCAGCATCCGCCGCGGTCTTCATCGCTCTGTTCCCCTGGCAATCCGCCTGAAAGGCATCCGATGGCATTCAGCAAGATGGTCAAGCCCGAGACGACCGAGCTCGTACACCTGGAGGTGCTGCGCACAGAGCGCCTCGCGCCGCACTGGATCCGCGTCACACTCGGAGGCCGCGAGATCTCGAGATTCCGACCGATGGGCTACGACCAGTGGTTCCGTCTCTTCATCCCAGTGGGCGGCGAGGCCGGCCTGGAGCGCGTGCCGGCGAAGGCGCACAAGATGTTCGGGTATCTGAAGTTCCTCCGCATCCCCGACGGAGAGCGCCCCGTCATGCGCAATTACACGGTGCGTGCGTACCGGCCGGCGGCCGGCGACCAGGGCGCCGAGATCGACGTGGACTTCGTCCTTCATGGCTCTGCAGCGGAAGGGACAGCGGGACCCGCATCACGCTGGGCGGAGACCTGCCGGCCGGGTGAGCACGTGCTGATCATCGACGAGGGCCTCACGTTCAATCCGGAGCGCGGCACGGATCGCGTCGTGCTCGTGGGGGATGAGACGGCACTGCCCGCCATCGCCTCGATCTGTGCATCGCTGCCTTCCACCGCGACAGGCCGGGCGATCATCGAGGTGCCGTCTGCCGACGATGCGCTCGAGTTCGAGCATCCGGCCGGCATCTCGATCGAGTGGATCGTCCGTCCGCCCTCCGCGGCGCCGGGCGCCCTCGCGCTGGCCGCGCTGCGCCGCTCCGCTCTGCCACCCGAGCCTTTCCACGCCTATGCGGCCGGTGAACAGGCACTCGCATCCGGGGTGCGCAAGCAGCTGGTCGGCGAGCGCGGAATCGACAAGAACAGCGTGAGCTTCTGCGGCTATTGGAAGAGCGGGGCGTCATCGCCTGCTTCGAAGACCGCGCGCGAAGCCGCAGCGGAGCCGGCGGCGTGAGCGCGGCAGACACAGTACGGACCTGATCTCGACGTCGCTGCTGCTGACCTGCGCCGCTCTCGGGTGTCGACGACGTTGAAAGAAGGAAAGTGTCGGTTCCGATGCTTCAGAACCGACACTTTCCTTCTTTCATCCTGCGCGGAAGCCTGCCTCAGCGCTTGCCGGCGATCTGACGCGACACGATGTCGCGCATGATCTCGTTCGTGCCGCCGTAGATGCGGTGAACACGGGCATCGAGGAACGCGCGCGCGATGGGGTACTCGGTGATGTAGCCGTAGCCGCCGTGCAGCTGCACGCAGGTGTCGAGGATCTCCCACTCGCGCTCGGTCGTCCAGAACTTGACCTTCGCTGCTTCCTCCCCCGTGAGCTTCTTGTCCTTGTAGGCGAGAAGGGCCCGGTCGAGGTACGCCCACATCACGTCGACGGTGGTCGCCACATCCGCCAGCTTGAAGCGTGTGTTCTGGAAGTCGATGATCCGCTCGCCGAACGCCTCGCGGTCCTTCGTGTACGCGACGGTCCACTTGAACGCGGCCTGCGATGCGGATGCTGCGGCGATGCCGATCGACAGGCGCTCGAGCGGCAGGTTCATCATGAGCTGAAGGAAGCCCTGGCCCTCCTGGCCGCTGATGAGGTTCTCCTCCGGCACGAAGACGTCGCTGAACGAGAGCTCGGCGGTGTCGTGTCCGTGCGAGCCCATCTTGTTCAGCTTCTTGCCGTGATCGAAGCCCTCCATGCCGTTCTCGAGGATGAGGAGGCTGAAGGCATCCGGACGATTGCCTTCGCCCGTCTTGACGAACGTGACGACGATATCGGCGGTCTTGCCCGACGAGATGAAGGTCTTCGCGCCGTTGACGATGTAGCCGCCATCGACCTTCTTCGCGGTGGTCTTGATGCCACGGAGATCGCTGCCGGCGCCCGGCTCGGTCATCGCGAGGGCGCCGAGCACCTCGCCCGTTGCCATCCGGGGCAGCCACTTCGCCTTCTGCTCCTGCGTGCCCATGTGCACGAGGTAGGGGATGGCGAGGTCGTCCTGGATGCCGAAGGCCCCCGCGAGGGACCCCGCTCCGGCGCCGATGACCTCTTCGTTCACGATCGTGCGGAAGCGGTAGTCCTGCAGCATGCCGACGCCACCGAACTCTTCCGGCACGGAGAGCCCGATGATGCCCGCCTCACCTGCGGCGAGCATGGTCTCGCGGTCGATCTCCCCGGCGGCATCCCACCTCTCGATGCTCTCGTTACTGACGTGGCGCTTGACGAAGTCCTTCACCAGGTCGCGGAATGCCTCGTGGTCTTCTTCGTAGATGTCGCGTTCCATGCCGTCCTCCCGAACGTGTCAGTGCGTCGTTGCTCCCGCGAGTCTATGGCGCGCAGCGGATGCCGTGACAGCCAGTTGTGAGAATGCATCCCACGACACGTGGGACTGCGTACCGCGTTTGTGGGATGCCACAGAACACACTCAGTGCGCGTAGTCGGGAGCCGCAGGCAGTGCGAAGAACTCCTCGAGCGTCCGATAGCCGCCCTCGTGGTAGGCGGCGGCGAGCTGCGGCCCGACGAAGCGCAGGTGCCACGGCTCCGGCATGTATCCGGTCGTGTCGCTGGCGCCGCTCTCGTATCTGACGACGAATCCGAACTCCCAAGCGTGCTCCTGCACCCAGGCCGCCTGCGCGGAGCTGCCGAAGGCATCGATGCCACTGCAGGCGCCGTCGCACGCGACGACGTCGACGGCCAAACCCGTCTGGTGCTCGCTGAATCCCGCGCGAGCCGAGCCCTGATCCGCACCGGCGACACCCTCGGAAGCCACGAAGCCGGAATACGTCGAGACCTGCAGGTCATAGGAACGGTAGCCGTTGTTGACGCCGAGCGATCCCGAGCCCGACGCTTCGGCAGCTCGCGCGAGCGCGCTCAGGCCATCACGCGCATCCGTGCGCAGCCGATCGGATGGCGTAGTGGCCGCGAGATCGACTGCAGAGAGCGATGACGGTTCGAAATCGAACGGTTCGAGCGGTCGAGCCTTGTTCACCACAAGCCAGGTTCGGGTAGGGTCACTCAACGAGATGCAGGGCGCGTTTCCGGCCACGACCGCGTCGCGGAAGGCCACCCCTCCACCGAATGCCGCGATCGCGGCCTCATCGTCGCCTGCCGCGAGCGCATCAGCGACGACGGCGTCAGCACATGGGTCGGCCGCGATGACACCGCCGACTTCCACACCAGGCAACTGCGCAGCGACGAGCGGCATCGGAGGGTGCTCGGGTCCGTCGGCAGCGGGAGCGTCCGCGATCGCCCACAGCATGCCGAGGGCCGTCACCGCCAGCCCTACGGGCAGCGCGACGGTCAGCACGCGCGAAGGGCGCGACGCGTGCCGTGGATGGTGGGCGTCGCTCATATCTCCATTCTGCCGTCATCTGCGACGTTCACCAGCCGTTCGTCGTCTCGGCGACGGCGAGATCCGTTGGTTGATACCTTGTGATCGTGATGTCCGAAGGCGGCAACGATGCCCGCTGGAGACGTCGAGAACGTCAAGAGGGAGCCGATCATTCGCCCGTCCGCGGTATTCATGATGAACCCGACGTCCCTCGTCGATGAGATCTTCACACCCTCGATGCTCGACGAGCTGCGCAGCCTCGTCGATATCGATGTGTCGGCGGTGGTGACCCGGGTCGACGGCGCAGCTCACGTGCTGCAGGACACCGAGCTCGTGATCGGCGGCTGGGGCGCTCCGCGACTCGCCCTGCAAGACGCTCCCCGACTTCGCGGTCTCATCTATCTCGGCGGCGTCGCGGCGACCTGTCTCGATCAGCCGACAGCGTGGGCGGAACAAGGACTCCTCGCAGCGAACGCCCGGTCGATCAATGCGATCCCCGTGGCCGAGTACGCTCTGGCGATGATCCTGCTCGACGGCAAGGATTCGTTCGCCGCGGCGCGGGGATACCGCGACCGGCCAGACGAACCCACTGCGGTTAGGGCCGCGGTCATCGGCAACCATCGCCGCACGATCGGGATCGTCGGCCTCTCGCAGGTCGCACGCCTGCTCATCTCACGTCTGCGCACGTTCGACTTCGACATCGTCGCGTTCAGCCCTGAGCTGACCCCGGAGCTGGCGGCAGAAGTGGGGGTGCGCGATGCCACACTCGCCGAGGTGATGGCGCAGAGCGACATCGTCTCGCTGCACCAGCCGCTGATACCGGCCACCGTGGGACAGATCGACGAGCGGATGCTGTCGAGCATGCGCGACGGCGCGACTCTGCTGAACACCGCACGCGGAGCGGTCGTCGATCAGGATGCTCTCGTCAAGGAGCTGCGCACGGGTCGCATCCGCGCGATCCTCGACGTCACGGATCCGGAGCCACTGCCGCATGACCATGCACTGTGGTCGCTGCCGAACGTGGTCCTCACCCCGCACATCGCCGGCTCCCTGGGGAACGAACTGCACCGGATGGGCCGAAACGCTGTCGAGGAAGTGCGCCGGTTCGTGGCGGGCGAGCAGTTCCGATTCCCCGAGCCGATCGGATGACACGCGGCCGGAGTCGATAGAACGCTTATTCGAATCAGGCTTGACTTAACGTCGCGTATTTGTTCGAATTACTGCATGCGATGGCAGGGACAGACACTCGACGACGCGGATGACGCGGCCCTGCCGGGCATGGAGAACCGCACGGGAATCGTCCGCTCAGTGACGACCCCCGAGTTCGCGGGGATGACGTTCCACGAAGTGCTGGCGCGATCAGCGCTGAATCACGTTCCCGCCGGATCGCGGATGCCGTTCAGCTGGACGATCAATCCGTACCGCGGATGCAGCCACGCGTGCGTCTACTGCTTCGCCCGCGGCACGCACGAGTATCTCGACCTCGACGGCGGCGGGGACTTCGATTCGCAGATCGTCGTGAAGACGAACGTGGCCGAAGTGCTCGCGAAAGAGCTGCGCAAGGGCAGCTGGCAGCACGAGAGCGTCGCGCTGGGCACGAACACCGATCCGTACCAGCGCGCGGAGGGACGCTACAAGTTGATGCCCGGCATCATCCGCACCCTCGCAGAATCCGGCACGCCGTTCTCGATCCTCACCAAAGGAACGCTGATCCGCCGCGACATCCCGTTGCTGGTGGATGCTGCCGCGCACGTGCCGATCGACATACAGATGTCGATCGCGATGTACGACGACACACTCCAGCATTCGATCGAACCTGGAACGCCGAGCACGCAGGCTCGCCTGGACACCGTGCGCGCACTGACTAATGCCGGATTCCGCGTCGGAGTCTTCCTGATGCCCATCCTCCCGCACCTCACCGACTCGGTCGCCGCCATCGATCACGCGCTGCAGCGCATCGAGGACTCCGGCGCCGACCATGTCATCTACGGCGCTCTGCACCTTCGCGCAGGCGTCAAACCCTGGTTCATGCAGTGGCTGGAGCGCGAGCATCCAGAGCTCATGTCTTCGTACCGAGGGCTTTACCCCGGTGCCGCTTCCGAAGCACCGAAGCCCTACCGGCAATGGCTCGCGAAGCGGACACGCCCCCTCATCCGCACGCACGGGCTCGACGCACGCTCTGACGACGACCTCCCACCGCGACGATTCGCGCGACGCCCTCCCGTCGCCACGATCACGGCTCCCCCGCCGCCCACGCTGTTCTGACAGAGGGGACCTGGCGCGCGGCCGCAGGCCCCTCCGTCATGTGCGATGCCGATCGGTCGAGGTCAGCCGCACGCCACTGCGTCGAACGACACTTCCTTCTTCGCTGTGACGACCTCACCGCCCACGACCGCGGTCGCGGTGACCGTCGCCACTCCAGCCGGCAGCTCCGCGAGACGGGTCTTGAATCCGTGAGAGGCATCCTTGCCGGCGGGAACGTTCTTCCGGCTCTTGTCTCCGTACTCGGTCTCGAACGCGAATGTCACCCGGGCGTCACTGTCGTTGATCGCTCGCACCATCAGCGATGCCTTTCCGTCTTCGCAGCGATCCGTGACGCTCACGGTGAAGTCGACCGTCTCGGTAGCGCCGAGGTCGATCTGCGTCGCAGGGATCCGGATCGTCAATACGCGGCGCTCATCGGCATCCGTGACGGTGTCAGCAGACTGCGTGAAGATGGCGGAGTACTCTTCCTCGCCACCGAGCATCTGACTGCTGTCCACCCACGACCAACCATCCGGCAGTGCGACAGACGCCAGCGTGTCGCCGCCGTCGGATGCGAGCCCCGATTCGGGCAGCACGGTCAGCAGCACCGTCTTGCGCGTCACGCGAGCCTCAGGGCTGACGCCGCCGCGGTACACCGCACCGTCGGCCAGCGCGCTGTAGTGCAGTGAATAGACGCCGGGCTGGAGCGCCTGCAGAGCCGAGGTGTCGGCGGAGTCCTTCACCACGAGAGCGACCTCATTGCGACCGCCCTCGACGCCTCCGTTCACGAACATCTGCTCGTCATTGACGCTGTACTCGACGCTGTAACCGTCGTCAGTGCTGATGCCGGAGAGCAGATCCGCAGCCTCCCCTGCGCGCATCACACGATCCGCAGCGCCGGCGATGACCGGCTGATCCGCGTAGTAGGCGTCAGCTGCGACCTGCTGAGTCGCACTGCGGTAGTAGCGAACCCAATCGACCTTGAGGCTGGTGCCGTCCTCGGCGAGATGATCGCCCGCGTCGCCCGCCCAGTTGCCGCCGGTGGCCAGGTTGAGCTGCAGGTACTGCGGACGGTTCAGAGAATCCGCAGCGGCTTGGAAACGCGCCAACTCACTCGCGACGAACGCCTCGTTGCCGGCGGCAGTGGTCGTCTCGGTCGGGAAGTACATCACGTTGTAGATGACGTCGTCGACGTACCACGCGATGTATTCCGGATTCCAGTCGATCCCGAAGACGTGGTAGTCCTCGGAGAGGTTCTCGGCCGTCGTCAGGCTCCCGCCGAGAGCCTTCGGCGCGTATGAGCCGTCGTTGTCGGGATTGTCGTTGTCGAAGTAGAAGTGCGGCGTGCCGTAGGCGACGGAGTTCGAGTTGCCCGCCTTGCCGACCTCGCCCTCCGCTGCGCGCTGCTCGGTGGGCGATCCGATGATCTCCATGATGTCCAGTTCACCGGTGGACGGCCACGAATAGCCCTGGTCCATGTTGATCCGGCCATCGAGATGGAAGTCGGATCCCAGCATCCAGAACGCGGGGAACGCGCCCTTGCCCTCCGGCATGGCGATGCGCGCCTCGACGCGTCCGTAGAGGAACTCCTCGCGACCCTCGGTGCGCACCGAACCGGAGTTGTACTTCACCGTGCGGGCGTTCGCGCCCCACCGCGTGGTGTTGCGGTACCGATCGACCTCGGGCCGGTCTGTGGCGGTGAGCACGAGGTTGCCGTCGGCGACATCGACGTTGTCGCTGCTCGACGAGTAGTGCTGCTGCTCGTTGCCTCGGACGTTGCCGAGCTCGTACCCCCACTCGTCCTGGTCGAGTGAGTCGCCTACGAACTCGTCGTTCCAGACGAGCTCGTAGGCCTCGTCCTCGAAGACGGTGAGGTTGTCCATCGCGATCGTCGTGTTCGCGACGTGCTCGTCGGCATCCGCAGCCGCCCATTTCACGACGCCGACGAAGGTCTTCCAGTTCACCGCAGTGAATCGGAAGGTCTCCTGGGTCCAGCTGCCGTCCTCGACCAGGTCATTCGTCGTCAGCTGCGTCGTTGCGCCCTGGTTCTGGGACCCGTCGGGCTTCTGCCCCTTGGCGACCAGGAAGACGGCGCTCGGGGTGTGACCGTCCGCAGCACCGACCTTCACATCTGCCGAGACGGTGTACGTGCGGCCGGGCACAGTCGGAACAGCCTGCCAGATGTGGTTGTCGATCGCTCCCGTGTCGATGAGCGCGTAGGTGTTCTTCGTGCCGTCCGGCAGCGTCTCGATTGCGGGGTGCGAGCTGCCACCGGCGCCGAACCAGTCCCACTTGCGGACGTTCGAGACGAAGTCGCTCGTCTCGAAGCTGCAGTTGGCCACCACGTTCAGCCGCGCCGGAGTCGCGGCATCCGGAGTGCTCTGCGTCTCGAGACAGGTGCGCGCACCATGCCCGTCGTCGGGCACCGCGGTATCGGCAAAGGCGGTCGAGATGGATCCTGTTGCGAGCAGAGCGAACGTGGCCGCGCCCGCGGTGATCGTTCTGAGGAGGCGAGAATTCATTGGCTCTCTTTCCGAGAAGTTCAAGGGCAACGCTGTCGAATGAACAGAGCATCCGATGGACTACACCGGATGATTTTGGACGATACCGGGCACCGAACACGCATGGCAATGAAAAAGTTAAGAATCTTTCGAAATTAATTAATCGGTCCGTCGAATGACGGATCTGCGTCGGGCAACGTAGTCTGAGCAGCTATGGCAATCGGCGCGATGATCCACAACTTCACGGTGCAGCTGGCAGACATGGATCGCGGCGTCTACGACGAACTCACGCTGCGCGTCGCGCGGCATCCGTCCGAGACGGACGCCTACATGCTCACCCGCACGCTCGCCTACTGCCTTGAATACGCCGAGGGCATCACATTCGGCGCCGGCATCTCATCGACAGAGGAGCCTGCGGTGCTGGTGCGCGATCTGACCGGCAAGATCACGGTATGGATCGAGGTCGGGGCGCCAGACGCCGAACGGCTGCATTACGGCAGCAAGCTGGCCGACCGGATTGTCGTCTACACGCACAGAGACCCAGCCAAGGTCATCGCACCGTGGGCTGGCAAGCGCATCCACAACGCTGAGGCCATCACGGTCTTCAGCTTCGACCCCGGTTTCATCGACGCCGCCGCCGCCGTGCTCGAACGACGCAACACCATGACTCTGACCGTCACCGAACAGCAGCTTTACCTCGATCTGAACGGCACCAGCCTCAGTTCCGCCGTGCTGGCGCACTCGGCCGCATAACTCCGGAGCTTTTCCGCCGATCCGCGATTTCGCGGGTGCAACGGGGACCTCCGGCAGAGGATCTCCGGAGTTGTACGAGCGACGAGATTCGCAACTCCTCTCCGAAGACGCAGAAGGGCCCCGGAGTGTTCTCCGGGGCCCTCTGCCTCAAGGTTCTGAGTGACTTCGAACGCTGTTACGCGGTGATCTCGTCGTTGCTGGGCATGCGCCCGGTGATCTCCTCGATGATGTCGTCACCGATCCGAGCATTCTCGAACGGCGCATCGATCTCGGCACGACCGAGCAGCTCGGTCATGCGACGCTGACGCTGGCGCGTGATGAGCGTGACCACACGGCCTGCCCGACCTGCACGCCCTGTACGACCCGAGCGGTGCATGTAGGTCTTGTACTCGTCCGGCGCATCGGCCTGGATAACCAGGTCGATGTCATCGACGTGGATGCCGCGAGCGGCGACGTCGGTGGCGACCAGAACCGAGACGCGACCCGAGGTCATGCGCTCGAGGTTGCGTGTGCGCTTCGCCTGGTTGAGGTCACCGTGCAGCGCAGCTGCGGGGATGCCGGCATCGTCGAACTGCTCAGCCAGCGTCTCGGCGTAGGCACGGGTACGGGCGAAGACGAGAGTCTTGCCTGCACGGTCGACCATCGAGGTGAGGATCTCGGCCTTGTCGCGGTGCTCGATCACGAGTACGCGGTGATCGATCGTGCCCGAGTCCTGGTCTTCACCGGAGACTTCGTAGACGGCAGGATCCACGAGGAACTCGTCGACGAGGGCGGCGACCTCACGGTCGAGCGTCGCCGAGAACAGCAGCTTCTGGCTGCCTTCCTGCGTGTGGCGGAGGATGCGCTGCACGGGCTCGACGAAACCGAGCTCGCACATGTGGTCGGCCTCATCGAGCACCGCGATGCGGCAGTCCGAGAGATCGAGCTTGCGCTGCTTGATCAGGTCTTCGATACGGCCTGGCGTGCCGATCACGATGTCGACGCCCTTCATCAGCGCGCCGACCTGGCGGCCCTGCGGGACACCACCGTAGATCTGCGTGGTGAACAGGCCGACGCTGCGGGCGATGGGCTGGATCGTGCGATCGATCTGCAGCGCGAGTTCACGCGTCGGAGCGAGAATGATCGCACGAGGCTTGCGGCCGTACTCACGGCGCTTGCCTGCCTGAGACTTCAGCACCCGCTCGACGAGCGGTGCGCCGAAGGCGATGGTCTTGCCGGAGCCGGTGCGGCCACGTCCGAGCACGTCGCGACCTTCGAGGATCGACGGGATCGTCGCGGCCTGGATGGCGAACGGCGAAGACGCGCCGAGGTCCTTCAGCACCTCGACGATGTTCGAGCCGATGCCGAGATCGGCGAACGTGACGCCCTCGACCTCTGGCGCAGCCACGGTCTTCGCCTCGAGGCGCTCGTGCACGACGTCTTCAGTCTTCTCGAACTTCGATCCGCCGGTCGCTGACCTTGTCGAAGCGTTCCAGTCGTCGCGGCTCGCGCGCGGCTCGCTGCGACGGTCGTCACGGCGAGGGCCGCGATCGTCACGACGGTCGTCATCGCGGCGGGGGCGGTCGCCCTGGTACCGCGAACCGCTCGTCGAACCCGCCGAAGCGTCCCGACGGGGGCGTTCGCTGTTGACCCGAGGACGATCCTCGTAACGCGGGCGGCCATCCTGCGATGCGCGGTCATCGCGACGCGGACGGTCGTCGTTGGAGCGAGGACGCGCTGCGGCTCGGTCGTTGTTGTAGCGAGGACGCTCCGCGCCGCGATCACTGTTGAAACGCGGACGCTCTGCCCCACGCTCGGTCGGACGATCGCTGTTGTACCGAGGACGGTCGGTGCCCCGGTCGTTGTTGAACCGCGGGCGATCGCCCTGGTAACGCGAACCTGTCGACGCACCGGCATCGCGACGCGGACGCTCATCCTGACGTGCGCGGTCATCGCGACGCGGACGGTCGTCGTTGTAGCGAGGACGCTCTGCGGCCCGGTCGCTGTCGTAACGCGGACGCTCTGCCCCGCGCTCAGTCGGACGATCGCTGTTGTACCGAGGACGCTCGGTGCCCCGGTCGTTGTTGAACCGCGGGCGATCGCCCTGGTAACGCGAACCTGTCGACGCACCGGCATCGCGACGCGGACGCTCATCCTGACGTGCGCGGTCATCGCGACGCGGACGGTCGTCGTTGTAGCGAGGACGCTCTCCGCCGCGGTCACTGTCATACCGAGGACGCTCGGCGCCGCGATCGCTGTTGAACCGCGGGCGCTCGTCGTTGAAACGACGTCCATCGGTGCGGGGACGCTCGCTCTGGTGATGCGGTGCCTCACGTCGTCCGGACTCGGCGCGATTGCGGATGCCGCGTGCCTCATCCCGCCCAGCGCGCTCCTGGTCGCTCCAGCGACGCTTCGGCGCGCCGGTCTCAGCTTCAGCGGGGCGGTGTCCGCGGTGGCTCGGGCTCTTGCTGCCGGGGCGGCGGTCGAAGCCGCGGTCCGACGTCGAGGCGGACCGCGGTGACGAGGAGCGGCTCGACGAGGGGCGCTGTGCGCCGGCATCCGAACGTCCACCCTCAGGGCGGCCCGCGTGGCGGTCGTGGAACGAGGTCTTGTTCGCGCCGTAACGCGGCTCGAAGTTGCGGGCGGGCCTGCCGCCCTGGGGCTTCTTGTTCTTGGGCATGGGTGTGTCCTTCTGGGTTCTGTGCACGTAACAGCACCGCGCTGCGCGCGCGGGGAAACCCGGACATCCGTCGGCCGGGGGCCATTCATGTGATGGTTCATGCGCGTTGATCAACGCTCACCATCGGCCCCTGGGCTCACACTTCCAACAAAAAACGCCCGCGCCATGCGCGGCTGCCCGAAGCCGACTACTCCAGTTTAGCCGACGCGTCTGGGAAAGCCCTCTGGCGACGGCCGTCGCACGATGAGCACTCGTACGATGAGCACTCGTACGATGAGCACTCGCACGACGAGCACTCGTACGATGAGCACTGTGACTTCGCAATCCCCCACCGGCATCCAGATCCATCTTCAGCGCGGTGCCGTCACGGCGCAGATCGCCCAGGTCGGCGCGTCGCTCCGCGGCCTCTCGGTCGGCGGCGTCGACCTGGTCTCCCGCTACCCCGAGAACATCCCGACGCCGTCGTGCTCCGGTGTGGTGCTCGCGCCGTGGCCGAATCGCGTGCGTGACGGCGCCTGGAACGACGACGGCGCGACGCAGCAGCTCTCGATCAGCGAACCGAAGCTGCACAATGCCAGCCATGGACTGCTGCGCTTCACCGCCTACGAGATCGAGCAGACGGATGCTTCCGCCACTCTCCGCGCGACCATCCACCCGCAGACCGGCTTCCCTTACGAGATCGAGACGGCGGTCGTCTACGCCCTGACCGCCGCCGGCATCCGAGTCACGCACACGCTGACCAACCGATCGGATGCCGCTGCACCCGCCGCCCTCGGAACCCACCCGTTCGTCACGATCGGCGACGTCGATCCGCACGACCTGGTCCTCACCGTGCCGGCCCTGACGCAGTTCGACACCGACGAGCGGATGCTGCCGACAGGCACCTCTCCTGCGCCTGCAGCAGTGCGCGAAGGAGTCCGCCTCGGCGACATCACGCTCGACACGGGCTTCACCGACCTCGACCGCGATGAGGACGGCTCTGTGCGCCACACCCTCACCGCTCCCGACGGCCGACGCGTGACGCTGTGGCAGGGCGAGGGCTTCGACTACGTGCAGGTGTACACGACCACGAACTACCCGGGTCACCCGCTCGCGGTCGCCATCGAACCCATGACCGCCCCTGCCGACGCGCTCAACAGCGGGCTCGGCATCCGCCGCCTCACCCCAGGCGAGACGTGGAGCCTCACCTGGGGCATCGAACTCAGCTGACCTGCGGCACGACGTGCAGCTGTCCGAGCTCCTGGGTGCAACGTGTGAGCGCGACGTATAGTCCGTTCCAGCCACGAGGTTCGGCAGCGATGCCAGGGGCATCCACGAGCAGCGTGGCGTCCCATTCCAGGCCCTTGGCGTCGGTGGCCGAGAGCACCGTTTCACCTGGCAGAGCGGCTCGGAGGGCAGCGAGGCGCTCTTGAGGCGCGACGACGCCGACGGTTCCACCCGTCCAACGCGCTGACAGCTCTTCGACGAGGCGTGCCGCTTCCGCTGCGATCTCGCGCTCCTCCACCTCACGTTCCCACGGCTCGATTCCCGAGGCCCGGACGGCACGAGGCGGCTCGTTCTCGCTCCCCGCGTTGCGCAGAACAGGCGAGGTGAGCGCCATCACTTCCCGCGGAGTGCGATAGCAGATCGTCAATCGAGCCTCGGTCCATCTGTCGCCGAACGCCGCTTCGACCGCCTGCCCCCAGGTCGTGTGCCGATGCGGGGCCTCAGCCTGGTCGATGTCGCCGACAGCAGTGATCGACCGCGATGGGCAACGACGCATCACCATCTGCCACTGCATCTCCGACAGCTCCTGTGCCTCATCGATGACGACGTGGCCGTACACCCAGTCACGCATGGCGGCGGCGCGATCGGCGAGGAATCCGCCCTGCTCGCCGCCGGGCAGCGGATCGCCCAGCAGGTCGGCGAGCGCATCGACGAGCGGGATCTCGCTGCTCGCCCACCCGACCGGTTCCCGCAGGATCGACGCGCGTTCGACGTCAGTGAGCTCCGGCACCCACCGACGCAGCAACGCGTCGTCGCCGAGCAATCGACGAAGCTCCGCCGTCGCATCCAGGCTCGGCCACCACTGCGCGAGCGTGGCAGCTACTGCGGGGTCGGCCGCTATCCGATCACGCAGCCGCTCGATGTCGTCCTCTGAGAGCACTCCGTCGATGTCAGCACCGATGGCACCGGTGGCTGACGCCCGGTCATCGGAGCGCTCCAGCGCGGCATCGACACCGGCGAGGATGTCCTCCAGACCATCCTCCATCTGCGCCAGCACCTCTTCGCTGCGTTCGACCACGGCATCCGTGAGCAGGTCGTGCACCTGTTCGAAGAAGACTGCGCGAGCTGCATGGTACGAGCGTCCGGAAGTCGCGGAGGCGAGTGCGTTCTCGATCCTGCGCGCATCGAGGGCATATCGTTCGCCCTCCCACACCAGTCGGAATTCTCGGGGTCGCGGAACCAACGACGCGGTGTACTGAGACAGCGACCGCTGCCAGAGGGCACGGCCCTTGATCTCGGCGACCGCCCTCGACTCCTCCCGCTCCACAGCGATCCCCGGCACCAACGTGTCGCAGGTCGCTGACACGATCGCCGTTTCACCGAGGGCGGGCAGCACCTGCGCGATGTAATCCAGAAAACGCATCGACGGACCGAGCACGAGCACGCCCTGGGCGGCGAGCTGGGAATGCGTGAAGAGGAGGTACGCCACTCGATGAAGCGCCACCACCGTCTTTCCTGTTCCTGGACCTCCCTGCACGACGAGCGGCCCGTGGGCGCCCGCACGGATCACGTCGTCCTGCTCACGCTGCAGGGTGGCCGCCGCCGTACTCATCCGGCCGGTTCGGCGTTCTCCGAGCGCGGCGAGCAGCGCACCCTCACCGACGAGATCGCTCGCGGTCGAACCATCGAGAGGCTCGTCGTCGACGCCCACGACTGTGCGTTCGCTGGTACGGATGTGCCGTCGCCTGGCCTGTCCCTGGGGGTCGATCGCCGTCGCGGTGTAGAACGCACGTGCGGCGGGCGCGCGCCAGTCGATCACCAGCGGTTCGTCCTCCTCCGGGTCTGCACCGGGAATTCCGACCCGGCCCAGATGCCTCACCGATTTGTCGAGCGCGTCGAGCCGGCCGAAGATCAGCCCCTGCTCGGCGTGCGTCAGTTCCGAACGCCGCTGGGCCATCATGCGCATTCTCGCGTGATGCACGGCATCCGTCGCTGGAATCGCGAGGTCGGCATCCAGCTGCCTGAGCAGCTCATCACGGCGAGTGAACGCCTCATCGAGTGTTGTCTGTTCCTGCTCTACTGCTGTCTCGGTCGCGATCTCGTCCTGGTCTGGCAGGGTGGTTAGGTCGTTCAGGGACACTGACACTCTCTCTGCGCACTGGGTCTGAGGTCAGCGCACTCGTCGCTGAACACCGTCAGGTCGCGAAGTATTCCCGCGGTTCAGCCGTGCTGCCCGCGCAATTCACGGCGAGTCAGCGGATGCTCTGAATCATCGACCTCAGAACCATCCGGCTCAGAGCCGTCGGGTCCGGATTCATCTGGCCGGGGTGTTCGGGGATCGGCATCCGGCCCGTCCTTGCGCGCACGGCGACGTTCCTTCGCGCCCTCGACGAGGTTGTAGAGCGTCGGGAGCACGATCAACGTGAGCACGGTGGACGAGACCAGACCGCCGATCACGACGATCGCAAGCGGCTGCGAGATGAACCCGCCGTGACCGGTGATTCCCAGCGCCATCGGCGTGAGGGCGAAGATCGTCGCGAGAGCGGTCATCAGGATCGGGCGCAGACGCTTCTCACCGCCGGCCATGACAGCGTCGCGCGTCGACAGGCCCTTCTCCCGATACTGGTTCACGAGGTCGACGAGCACGATCGCGTTCGTCACCACGATTCCGATCAGCATCAGCACGCCGATGAGGGACGCGACGCCGAGCGGCACGCCGGTGACGATCTGCAGCAGGATCGCTCCGGTCGCCGCGAACGGCACCGAGACCAGCAGCAGCAGCGGCTGGCGGAGTGACTTGAAGGTCGCGACCATCACGACGTAGACGATCAGGATCGCCGCGAGCATCGCGAGCCCGAGCTGCGAGAACGAGTCCGCCTGCTGCGAGGCGACGCCGCCGACCTCAGCGCTGGCGCCGTCTGGCAGGTCCACTGCTTCAAGCGCTGCCGTGACCGATGCAGTCGCGGTCGCGAGGTTGTCAGAATCCGGAGGCACGGTGATCGTCGCGGTACGGCGACCCTGCTCTGTGGTGATCGAGGTCGGACCCTCTCGCTGCTCGACGAGCGCGATGTCCTGCAGTGTGATGATCCCGCGCGGGCTCGGGATGGGCAGCGCACGCAGCTCGTCGATCGTCGCAGGGGGCTCAGTGGCGGCGATGTACACCGTGAGAGCCGTGTCATCGAGTTCCACGGAGCCGACCTGTTGCGGGCGCATGGTGCTCGAGACGAGCGAGCCGACCGCGACCTCGGAGAGCCCGATGTCGGCTGCAGCCTGACGATCGACGACCACAGCGATGTACGGCAGCGAAGCCGCGAGATTGTCGGTGACCGCGCCGATGCCGTCGCGACCTTCGAGCTCAGCGGTGACGGCGTCCGTCGCCGCTGCGAGCGCATCCGCGCTCGGCGCCGTGACGTTCACCTCGATGTCGCTCGAGCCGAGCCCTGCCGAGGCGTTGACGCTGATGTCCCCGACATCCTCCAAGCCGTCGACAGCATCCAGGACGTCTGCACGAAGCTGCTCCTGATCGGCATCGGACGATGTCATGATCGAGTACGTCACCCCGGCGCCGCCGGAGAACGCGTCCATGAGCGACGAGCCGCTCGAGCCGATCGAGACCTGCACGTTCTCGATTCCGTCGATGCCTTCCAGCGCATCCTCCACGACGGCTGCCGCGGCATCCTTCGTCTCCAGGCTCGCCGTCGGACCGAGGTCCTGCGTGACGGTCATCGTGTTCTGGCCGGAGTCGCTGAGGAAGTTGATCTTCATCAGCGGAGCCGCTGCGAGGGTGCCGCCGAGCACCACGACTGCGAGGATCACCGTGATCGCGGAGTGCTTGAGGGTCCATCCGAGGATCGGGCGATACATCTTCTGCAGTGGCGTCGGCGGGGCGTCCTGATGTTCGGGGTCGATGACTTCCCCGTTCTCGTCCCGCAGCTCCTTGCCAGGGCGGAGGAACCAGTACGCCAGCACCGGCACGATCGTCAGCGCCACGAGAAGGGACGCGACCATCGCGATGGTCACCGTCATCGCGAACGGCCGGAACAGCTCCCCCACCATGTCGCCGACGAACACGATCGGCAGGAACACCGCGACGGTCGTGATCGTGGATGCGGTGATGGCGGAGGCGACCTCACGCACGGCGAGGCGGATCGCGTCGCCCTTGTCGGCGTCTCCCACGTAGTGACGTTTGATGTTCTCGATCACGACGATGGAGTCATCGACCACCCGCCCGATCGCGATCGTGAGCGCGCCGAGTGTGAGGATGTTCAGCGAGTAACCGAACGCCTGCAGGCCGATGAATGTGATCAGCACGCTGGTCGGGATCGAGATCGCCGTGACCAGAGTCGAGCGGATCGACAGCAGGAACACGAGGATGACGATCACCGCGAACACGAGGCCGAGCAGGCCCTCCGTGGCGAGCGTCTCGATCGACTGCACGATGAAGGGCGCCTGGTCGAAGACGACGGTGAACGTCGCGTCGGGGAACGCCTCCTGCAGCTCATCGAGCTCGGCGAGCACACCCTCGGAGACCTCGACGGTGTTCGCCGAGGGGAGCTTGGTGATCGAGATCGAGAGCGCATCCTCGCCGTTCACGCGGGACAGCGAAGAGACCGGATCGGACTCCAGCGCCACCGTGGCGACGTCGGCGATCGTGGCTGTCGTCCCCACCAGCGGCAGGGCTGCGATGTCCTCGACCGAGGTGATCTTCGCCCCGGTCTGCACCGTCAGGGTCTGACCGTCCTGGGTGATGTCGCCCCCGGGGAAGAGGGTGCCGTTCTGCTGCAGCGCGTCTCGAATGGCCTGGCTGCTCACGCCTTCTGCGGCGAGGCTCGCGTCGTCGGGCGTGATCGTGATGCGCTGGCCGATGCCGCCGATGATCTGCGCGGCGTTGACGCCCTCGACGTCTTCGAGATCGGGGATCGCCACATTCTCGAGATCGGCCTGGGCAGTCTCGGCGTCGTCGAACCCGGTCACGGCGACCTGGATCACCGGGAAGTCGTCGATCGACACCGACAGCACCTGCGGCTCGACATCCTCCGGCAGCTGCGACGAGATGCGGGTGATCGCCTGCTGCATCTTCTGCTCTGCGGTCGCGAGGTTCTCGCCGTACGCGAACGTCGCCTGGATGATCGAGGAGTTCGTCGAGCTCGTCGCGCTCGTCGATTCAAGTCCTGGTACGCCCTGGATCGCCGTCTCGATCGGTGTGGAGACATCGTTCTCGACGACCTCGGGCGATGCTCCCGGGTACGACGTCATCACGATGAGCGATGGCAGTTCGAGCGAGGGGATGAGCTCCTGCTTGAGGTTCGTCAGCGCCAATCCACCGAACACGGCGGCCACGATCGTGATGAGAGCGATCAGCGCGCGGTTGCGCAGGCTGAGGATGGCGAGTTTCGACACGGTGATCTCTCGGTTGTCTTATGCGGTGGACGGCGGTGAAGAGGATGCTGGTGTTTCGATGGTTCCGAGGATGCCTGCGAGAGCGCTCTCGATGAGGTGCTGGTCGAGCGGCCGTTCGTGGATCTGCGCGTGCCAGAGTACGCCGTCGATGAAAACGACTGCCGCCCTGGCACTGGCCGAGCCGTGAACGGGAGCGAGGATTCCGACGAGTTCATCCGTCCAGTGCCGCGCGAGCTCGCGCAGCCTCGGATCGTGCACAGCCGCGGTGACGACGGCGCGATCGGCTTGGACTGCCGTGGCGTCAGCGAGTGCCGCGTGGATCAGTTCGGCGAGCAGTGCCGGGGTGGCGCCGCGCTCGTCGATGACCTCGCGGATGGCTCTCATCCGCTCGGCGACGTCGGCAGCGAGATGCTGGAGGGCGGCGTCGCGAAGGTCCGAGGGTGGCGAAGTACTGGGTCGTCGCGCCGAGTGGGACATCGGCGCGCGCGGCGACCATGCGATGCGTGATCGCGTCGACACCGACCTCGGTGATGAGTTCGGCAGCCGCGGTGACGATCGCGAGGCGGCGCGACTGCGGGTCGCGCCTGCGGCGGGCTGCTTCAGCCACGGCTCTCCCCTCTGGACTGCTGTACATGTACTTTTGTACATTCTCGCATTTGTGAGGACGCTGAGCGCCGGGGCCAGGCTGCCGGACGGCTTACTGGCGAGGTGTCGACGCGGAGGTCACAGTGCCGCGCCGAGGGCGAGGCCGGCGAGAGCCGCGATGACCGATGCGGCGAACGTACCGCACAGGTGCAGCACGGAGCGCGTTCGGTCGGAGACCTTCCACAGCGCGATGGTGTCGAGCATCGCCGTACTGAATGTGGTGTAGCCGCCGAGCATCCCCGCTCCCACGACGAACAAGGCATCCGGCAGCGCCGCGGTGACGATCCCGAGAGCGAACGATCCGGTGATGTTCACGATGACGATGCCCCACGGGAACCTGCGGTCGGCCAATCTACTCACGCCGACGTCGACGGCGTACCGGAGTGCGGCGCCGATGCCGCCCGCCACGGATGCGAGCAGGAAGATCAATGGGGTCATGGTGCGTCTCGCCGCCTGCCGACGCGCATCCCCAGGATCGCTGCCGCGATGCCGAGCGTCAGAGTGAGGACCGCATAGAGGACGGCGAGCAAGGGGGCGGCCGCCCAGAGCTCCACGGTGCCGACGGCGAAGGCGCTGTAGGTGGTGAAGCCGCCGAGGATGCCGGTGCCGAGGAAGACGCGCATGTCGGAGCTGCCGGGAAGACGTGCGGCGAGCACCCCGAGCAGCAGCGCTCCCGCGACATTGACCGCGAGGATCGAGAGAGGAAAGCCCCCTGCATCCGGCAATAAGAGTGCGACAGCGAGCCTCGCGGCGGTGCCGAGCGTTCCGCCGAGCGCGACGAGGAGCAGCCGGCGGAGAGTCACGCGGCCACTCTAGCCGTGCCGCCGCATGACAGTGCACCCCGTGATTGTCAAGGCTGTATGAGCTGCGCCGTGCGCGGCGTTGACTGGCGCCATGAAGCCACTGTGGAAGCTCGACAAGACCGCGCCCCTCGGCTCCCCCTTCGTCCCGGGCGCACGACACGACGTGGTCATCGTCGGCGCAGGACTCACCGGACTCTCGACTGCAGTGATGCTCGTTCGCAAGGGACTCGACGTCGCAGTGGTCGATGCCGGCGAAATCGGCGAACTCGCGACCGGCGCGAACACCGGCAAGCTCTCATTGCTCCAGGGACAGACGCTGGCCAAGATCCGTCGCAATCATCCGACCACGCTCGTGAGGGCGTACGTCGACGCCAACCGTGCGGGCATGCAGTGGCTGACGGATTTCGCTGACAGTGCCGGCGTCGCGTACACCAGACGCACGGACCATACGTACGCGCAGAGCCCGAGCGGTCTCGACGCGGTACGGGCGCAGCACTTCGCCGCACGTGAGGCCGGACTCACGACCCGGATACTGCCGCCTGCCGACCTGCCGACGACGCCGTTCCCTGTCGTGGGCGCCGTCGCGCTCGATGATCAGGTGACGATCGATCCGATGCAGGTCACGCTGGCCCTCGCCGAAGAACTGCTCGCGAACGGCGGAACCCTGCACACCGGCATCCGCGTCACCGGTGCGCATGCGCTGCCTCAGTCACGCGTCGACACGGCTTCCGGCCCGCTGTTCGCGGAACACGTCGTGCTCGCGACAGGAACGCCCATCATCGATCGCGGGCTCTACTTCTCGAAGACACGGGGGCTCAGGTCGTATTGCGTCTCCTTCCGCATATCAGGCGATGCACCGGAGGGGACTTTCATCTCCGTCGATGACCCGACGCGTTCCATCCGTCCCGTCACCGAGGCGGATGGGCCCGGCGGAACCGCGCAACTCATCGTCGGCGGAAACGGGCATCCGGTCGGACGCTCGGACGGCGAGACTGCGGCGATCGATGATCTCGTCGCCTGGACCAGGCAGTACTTTCCGGATGCCGAGGAGACCCACCGGTGGTCCGCGCAGGATTACGAGTCGCATAACCTCATCCCGTTCGTCGGCGCGATGCCGCGTGGACTCGGCCGCATCCGCTTCGCGACCGGTTACGCCAAGTGGGGACTATCGAACGCTCCGGCGGCGGCGCTGCGCCTCACCGCTGAGATCGTCGGCACCGAGCGGCACGATCGACCGCGGTGGATGAGCTTGATCGGCACGCGGCTGACCATGCCGGCCGACATCGGGCGAGGAGCCGTCGAGGGCGGCAAGGTCGCTGCCGCCGCTGTGTCCGGATGGTCGCGCGCCGAGTCCCGATCCGTGCCGGTTCCTCGTCCGGCCGAGGGCGAGGGCGTGGTGGCCAACCACGCGGCGCGTCCGGTCGCCGTCTCGACAGTCGGCGGCGTCACCCGTGCCGTCTCCGCGGTGTGCACGCATCTGGGCGGCGTGCTCGACTGGAACGACGCAGAATGCACGTGGGACTGCCCGTTGCACGCATCCCGCTTCGCGCCGGACGGCACGCGTATCGAGGGCCCTGCGCTTCGCGATCTGTCGAGCCTCCCCCGCTCCGGTGGGAGCGACCCTCAGCCCTGAGCGCCGGCGGCGTCCCAGCCCTGCTGCGGTGACTCGCAGTTCTCGCGATAGACGTACTGCGACGGGAGCTTGCGCTGACTGCTCGACCAATCGATCGCCGGGCGCCGCTGATCGGGCGGCAGGTAGCCGAGCCGGTAGACGGCCATCAATTCCAGGTCATCAGGAACACGCAGAAGTCGGACGATCTCGTCCCAGCGGCCAGGGACCTCCATCGGGAACGAGATGAACTGGATGCCCATACCGAGCTCGACCGTGGTGAGCCAGACGTTCTCCATCGCCGCGCCCATGCTGAAGACCGAATAGAACGAAGACAGCTGTCCGGGGCGGTACTCGCTGCGATCGAGCATCACGCCCAGCAGCAGCGGAGATCCGGCGACGAGCTTCCGGTTGTCGCCGCCCAGCGTCTTCGGCACACCGAACGCGTTCATGAGGGCCTGCCCTCGTTTCGTGAACACCTGGCCTGTGAAGGGCCGAAGCGCGGCGGGAAGCCGATCGAACAGCATCCCGCTGCGCGTCGAGTCCATCTCGGCCTGGCTGAAGCGGAAGTACGGCTTGTACCTTTCGAAGAAGGTGCCGTTCGACATCGCCTCCGTCATGCTCTCACCGGAGATGCGCGCGATCTCATCGATCGTGTCGCGGCTCTCGATGACGACGAATCGCCAGGGCTGGCTGTTCAACTGCGACGGTGCGCGGCCCGCCGCCTCGAGGAGCAGTCGCTGATGCTCCTCCGAGACGGGGTCGGGCAGGAACGCACCGTTCGTGGTCTTGCGGCGGCGAATGGCGTCGAGCAGTTCCATACGATCACTTCCGGTCGGCGGGTCGGAGCGCGATGAGGCTCGCGGCGAAGAACGGGGCGGCAGCGAGAGCGACGAGCGGATGCCGACGACTGTGCGTCGGCACGTAGGCGATGGCCGCGAGCGGCACCACGGCCGGCGCTAGCGCCGATGTCGCCCGCCGAGCCGCGTGCTGGGGCCTGCGCCACCACCGTGAGCTGAGTGCCGCGGCGACGGCGGCGCACGTCGTGATGTAGAGCGCGTGATGCAGCCAGCGGAAACCACTGGTGTCGACGAGCCTCAAGGCGACACTCACACCGAGTGCGCAGTTCGCCGCGTAGCTCAGCGCAGCGGCCTGGAACAGGAGGGCCGCGTTCGCGCGCTTGGGGTTCGGGGCTGTTCCGCGGCGGCGCATGCATCGACCCTACGCTTCACCGCCCGCGTAACTCCGGAGAAATCTCGCCTCCCGGCGTGATTTCGGTGGGTTCAGGGCACGAACACACCGATTCTCCGGAGTTATGCGCGGACTAGAGATTCGCCTCGGCGTAGATGCGGAGCGCATCGCGGACGAATTCCGCTCCGCGCGTGCCGCCATCGGCCGTCGCGTAGTTGGCGCCGAACCGCGGGTCTGCGACGTACATCTCACCGAGTCCGATCACGTAGCCCTTGACGTCGGCACCCTGGACGGATGCCGGGGTGCCGGGCACCCCGGTCAGCCACTCGACGTGGCGCTTGGCGATCGCCTGCGCCTCCTCGGATGCCGGATCGGCTCCGCTCTCCGCGGCCGCGACCCAGTCACGACCGAGGTCGGCCACGAGCTGCTGCCATTCGGCGCGCTCGGACTCCGAAAGCCCCCGCCACCAGCGGTCGCCGTCGGCGTAGGCCTTCTTGCCCCACCGGTCCTCGACCTCCTCCTTGTACTGGGTGTGGTCGAAGCCGTCGAACATGTTCTCCGCCATGAGAGATCCTCCTTCTTTCAATGTGTTGATGGTGTTCTCGACCGACACGATCTGCCGTGCCAGCCTGTTCTGCTCCTCGCGCAGGTATGCGAGGTGCGTCTCGAGAGCGGTCGCGTCGGCCGCTGTGCCCGCCGAAGCGTCGATCGCCGCTGCGATCTGCGGCAGTCCGAGTCCGAGCTCCCGCAGCAGCAGGATTCTCTGCAGCCGCACGAGCGCCGTCTGGTCGTAGTGCCGATAACCGTTGTGCGCGATGCGCGACGGCTTGAGCAGATCGATGTCGTCGTAGTGGCGCAGCGTTCTGCTCGTGGTGCCGGCGCGGCGTGCGATCTCCTGGATCGACCAGTCACGTGTGTCCACGGCATCCTCCTCTCGTGTCGATATGACCACCATAAAAGTTGACGTCGCGTCAATGTCAAACAGTTTTTCTTGACAAACTCGCGATATATCGTGTTATTGTCTTGACACGCGATATATCGCGACTAACCAACCTCAGGAGAGAACATGACCGAGAAGTGGCTCATCGCCCCCGGCGAGGAACGCGTCATCGACATCGCCCAGGCGACCCGACTCAAGGTCGGCCTCGTCGGCGGACAGGTCGACGTCATCGCGCACGACGAACCCGGCATCCGGATCGAGGTGCACGGCGTCACGACCAAAGACCTGCGGATCGAATCCGACGGCAACGAGATCGAGATCGACCATGCGCAGCTGGGCTGGGACAACTTCCTCGAGGTGTTCCGCAACTTCGGCCCCGGCGGCCCACGTGCCGAGGTCAGCGTGGCAGTGCCCCGCAGCATCGCGCTCACGCTCGGCGTGGTCAGCGCAGGCGCCCTCATCTCCGGCCTCACCAACGACGCCCGACTGAACACCGTGTCCGGCGACCTCATCGTCGACACGCACACGGGCGATCTGACCGTGAACTCGGTCTCCGGCGACGTCCAGGTGCGCGGCCTCACCGGCTCCGCCAACGCGAACAGCGTGTCCGGCGACGTCGCGATCACCGGTTCGGTGCGCAAGGCGACGGTCGACACCGTCTCCGGCGCGATCCTGGTGGATGCCGCTGGCGCTGTGAACACCATCAACCTGAACACCGTCGCCGGCAACAGCACGATCCGTCTCGAGGAGACGCTGCCCGCGAACTACGTGGCGCGCTCGATGAGCGGTCGCATGCTGATCGACGGCATCGACCGTGGGAACACCGGCCCGACCAACTACACGGGCTCGACCGGCGAGCTCGCCGGCTCGTTCGTCGACGTGCGCACCAACTCGGTCTCCGGCGACATCACCGTGCTGCGCCAGCCGCTGCTGACCGTCGCCGACGATGAGGAGTGGGACTCATGACCCCCGCCGTCTTCTCGCACGGCGACCTGCGTCTGTACCTGCTCTCCCTGCTGGATGAGGCTCCGCAGCACGGCTACGGAATCATCCAGGCACTCACCGACCGCACCGGCGGCACCTACACCCCGAGCGCCGGCACGATCTACCCTCGACTCGCGAAGCTCGAGGAGGAGGGACTGGTCTCCAAGACGGTCGACGGTCGCACCACGATCTACTCGATCACAGATGCCGGTCGCGCCGAGCTGGCAGGTCGCGAGGGTGACCTCGCCGGCATCGAGTCCGATCTCGCCGACTCCGTGCGACTGATCGCGAACGAGGTGCGTCAGAGCGTGCAGGACGCCATGAAGAGCCTGCGCGCCGACCTGGCCGCTGCTGCCAACGATGAGCGGACGGCCGCCAAGAGTCGTCCTCGTTCGACGGCGTCACCGATGCCCGATGAGCGGGTGGCGAGTCGCGAAGCGTTGCATCGCGCAGATGCGTCGATCAACGCGTTCCGCGCACGTGTGCGCACCGATCTTCGCACTCACGTGGCGCGAGGCGGCGCGCTGCCGACCTCAGTCGTCACCGACCTGGAGTCCTCGCTGGATGCCGCAGCTCGCGCCATCACGCAGGCACTGACCCCGCCCACCCCCTGATCTCCCCCCGAGACCCCGCTGTATTGCCGAGACCCCGTCGTATTCACGTTGATTCGACGGGGTCTCGACGAGAAGACGGGGTCTCGGCGAAGGAGCAGGAGAGGGCGCCGGCTACTCGGTCCAGATCTCGGCCTGGTCGTCCGGCACCGACTCCTCGAGCGGCACCACGAGAACCGAACGGTGCTGCCGGTGAGCGAGACGCGCGGCGACCGATCCCGTGAAGAACTCCCGGATCGACTCGCCGAGACCGCGCTTGCGCGTGCCGACCACGATGAGCTGTGCGTCGAGCTTGTTCGCAAGCTGCTTGATCGCCAGTGCAGGGTCGCCGACGAGCTGGCGTGCGGTCCAGGTGAGCGCTTTGCCTTCGAGTTCGGCAGCCGCGGCAGCCTGGACCTCTTCGAACTCGGCAGCTCCGGCCTCGATATTGAGATCGATCGGCGCCGAGTGCACGTAGCCATCGGGATCTTCGTATGTGACGAACCGAGTGACGTCCACATGGGCGACCACGAGGGGCGCACCGAGGAGCTTCGCATATCGCGCGGCCTCCTGCAGTACGCGGACGGCCTGACCAGGCTGCATGCCGACGATCACGGCCTTCTGCAGCGCGGCGTTCTGGGCCGTTTCGTCGGACGGGGAGGAGGTTGCATCTGTCATGTGGATCGTTCCCTTCACCTGCCGGCAAGAGCCAGTACACCTGGCCCTCGTGCTATCCTGAATGCTACTCTTACCGGCCGCACGCCGGTGTCGTGAATGCCTCGGGCACCTGATTGTCCGACAGCTTAAATCGTTAGGGGGTCTCGCGCATGGGCCGTGGCCGTCAAAAGGCGAAGCACACCAAGATCGCTCGCGAACTAAAGTCCTTCAGTCCTTCCGTGAACTACTCCGCGCTCGAGCGGGAGCTTGCTCATCCGACGGATGAAGACGCCTACGTGGACAAGTGGGCGGACGACTACGCGGACGAAGACGAAGACGAACTAGAAAAGGCCTGACCGCCTGATCTGACAACCCCCGTACACCGTGCGGGGGTTTCGTCGTGTCTCGTCACCTCCGTATCGGACGGCGAGAATCTCACCAGCGACCGTGCCGGCGCTCCCACTCGGCCTCGATCGTCTGCCGACGACCGGCGATCACACCGAACGGGACGGCGATCACGAGGACAGCGCCGATCACCAGCAACGGCACCAGCCAGTCGCCCGTCTGATCGTGCACGATCCCGAGCAGGATGGGGAACGCAGCAGCACCGATGTAGCCGGCGCTCTGCACGAAGCTGCTGAGGGCGACTGCTGTCTCCGGTGTGCGTGCACGCACGCTGATCAGCACCAGGGCCAGCGGGAACAGCACGCCGACGACGCCGAACAGCGCGACCCAGAGCGCCACGAGGGCGGCCGAGGGCAGCAGGATGAGCCCTGCGAGGCCCACGATGCCGCACGCGACAGCGACGATGAACAGCGGTCTGGTCGCCTGAAACCTGACGACCAGCAGCGGGACGAGCAGTGACGCCGGCAGCCCCATGAAGGCGAACAGCGAGAGCAGCAGTCCGGCCACGGATGCTGAGACCCCGACCCGATCGACGAGGATCGTCGGCAGCCAGGCGAAGGAGACGTAGGCCATCGTCGACGACGTCCCGAAGACGACCGCGATCGACCAGGCCAGTGGCAGACGGACCAGCCGTGCGAAGACCCTGGAGTTCGCCGGCGCGACCGCGATCGGGCCTGTGACGAGAGTCACCGGTTCTGATGCCTCGGCGTCAGCACGTGCCGCGTCGCGAAGAGGACGATCGTCTCGAGCAGCAGGAACGGTCACGCCGTCGGTGCGTCCACGCAGCAGCATGAGCACCCACGGGATGCTGCCGGCGAGCGCGAACACGCCCCACATGGCCAAGGACACTCGCCACCCGGCGGCGTCCGCCACCGGCACCGCCACCAACGGCGGGATGAACGTCGAAAGCGCCATCGCCGTCGTGTACAGCGTCATCATCAATCCGAGGCGGTCGGGGAAGTGCTTCTTGACCAACGGCGGAAGCAGGATGTTCCCCATCCCCACACCCGCGAAGATCAGCGCAGTGGACAGCAGCAGCGTGATGGCATCCACCGAGAACCCGCGCAGCACGAGGCCGGCGGCGATCGCGATCAGCGCGATCACCGTGACCCGCTCCAGACCCAGTCGGCGTTCGAACAGAGGGGTCAGCAGTCCGAAGATCGCGAAGCACACCGGCGGCGCGGTGCCGATCAGACCGACGACCGCAGAGGAGAGCGGGAAGTCCGCAGCGACATGATCGAAGAGCGGTGACAGCGACGCGACTGCGGAGCGCAACGAGAAGGCGCACAGCAGGATGCCGAGCACCGCGAGCGCCCGACCCTGCCAGAGCGGGCGCGACTTCGTCACGACGACTGCGAGCTCTCGACCCAGGCGAGGTACTCCTCGGTGACAGTACCGGTGACGTAGCGGCCATCGAAGCAGCTCATGTCGAGGTCGGTGACCTCTGAGCCTTCGAGGATCGCCGCTTTGAGGTCTTCGACCTCCTGGTACACCAGGTGGTCGGCGCCGAGCTCAGCAGCGATCTCCGGAATGGTGCGGTCATGGGCGATGAGCTCGTGCTTGGAGGGCATGTTGATGCCGTACACGTGCGGGTACCGCACCGGTGGTGCGGCGGAGGCGAACGTGACGGAGAGCGCGCCGGCATCCCGCGCCATCTGGATGATCTGCTTGCTCGTCGTTCCGCGCACGATCGAGTCGTCGATCAGCAGCACGTTCTTGCCCTTGAACTCGGTCGACATCGCGTTGAGCTTCTGACGCACGCTCTTCTTGCGAACCGCCTGCCCAGGCATGATGAAGGTGCGACCGACGTAGCGGTTCTTGTAGAAGCCCTCGCGGTACTCGATACCGAGCTTGCGCGCGACCTCCATCGCCGACGGACGCGCGGAGTCGGGGATCGGCATGACCACATCGATCTTCTCGCGCGGCACATGCTTGGCGATCGTGTCGGCGAGGCGCTCACCCATCCGCAGACGCGACTCGTACACGGCGATGCCGTTCATCGTCGAGTCGGGGCGTGCGAGATACACGTACTCGAATGCGCATGGTGCGAGTGTGGGGTTCTCCGCGCACTGCCGGCTGTACAACTCACCCTGGTCGGTGATGAAGACCGCCTCGCCCGGTGCGACCTCGCGGACGACCTCGTAGTCGCCGTTCTCGAGCACCAGGGATTCGCTGGTGACGACCCATTCGTCGTGCTCAGCGCCATCGCGGCGCCCCAGGATCAGCGGACGGATGCCGAAAGGATCGCGGAACGCGAGCAGCCCGTAGCCCGAGATCACGGCGATGACGGCATACGCCCCCTCGATCCGCGCGTGCGTGCGTCCGACGGCCTCGAAGATGCGCTCGGGGTCGAGGTCGACGTCGCTGGTCGTCGCCTGCAGCTCTCCCGCCAGAACGTTCAACAGCAGCTCGGTGTCGCTCGACGAGTTCAGGTGCCGGCGGTCGCGCTTGGCCATGTCGGCGGTGAGCTCACGAGTGTTGGTGAGGTTGCCGTTGTGGATGAGGACGATGCCGTACGGCGCGTTCACATAGAACGGCTGCGCCTCCTCTTCGCTGGATGCCGTGCCCTTGGTCGCGTAGCGAACATGGCCGAGGCCGACGTTGCCGAGGAGGGACCGCATGTCGCGGGTGCGGAATGCCTCGCGAACCATGCCTTCGGCCTTGATCGTGTGCATGACGCCGTTGGGCTCTGCCGTCGAGATGCCGGTGGCGTCCTGCCCGCGGTGCTGCAGCAGGAGAAGCGCATCGTAGATGTCCTGATTGACCGGGCCGCCAGCGACCACTCCGACGATTCCGCACATGGGGTATTACTCTGCTCCATCCGCGTATGCGCCGACGAGACGCACCGCACCACCATCGACGCCCTTGGCGCCCTCTTCGAATTCTCCGGACGGGCGAGCACCCGTCCCGACCGTCGCGACCTGCCAGGCGTCGATGCCTTCTGCGGCGAGCGCAGCAATCGCGGCGTCCTTCTGACGCTGATCGATCACTGCGAGGAAACCGATGCCGAGGTTCCAGGTTCCCTCGGCGGATTCCAGGCTGGATCCGGCGATGTCGCTGAGCACGCGGAAGACCGGACTCGGCGACCAGGTCGCGCGATTGATCTCCGCCCAACTGCCCACCGGGAGCACGCGGGCGAGGTTCGCGGCGATGCCGCCTCCGGTGACGTGGCTGAGCGAGTGCACGCTGCCGTCTGCCAGCGTCTCGATCAGGCGCAGCAGCGGGAGCGTGTAGAGACGTGTCGGTTCGAGCAGCGCCTCGCCCCAGGTGGTGCCGAGATCGGCGGCGTTGTCGCCGTAGCCGATGCCTGCGCCGGTGACGATGTGACGAACGAGGGAGTAGCCGTTCGAGTGCAGACCGCTGGACGCCAGTGCCAGTACGACGTCGCCGTCCTCGACGCGCTCGGCACCGAGCACCGCATCGGCCTCGACGATGCCGGTGGCCGCGCCGGCGACGTCATAGTCGCGGGGCCCGAGCAGTCCGGGGTGCTCTGCGGTCTCGCCGCCGACCAGCGCGGTGCCGGTGGCTGTGCAGGCATCCGCGATGCCGCGGACGATGTCTGCGATGCGCTCGGGAACGACCTTGCCGCACGCGATGTAGTCCGTCATGAACAGGGGCTTCGCCCCGACCACGACGATGTCGTCGACGACCATGCCGACGAGGTCCTGACCGATCGTGTCGTGCTTGTCGATCGCCTGCGCGATCGCGACCTTCGTACCGACGCCATCGGTGCTGGTCGCGAGCAGCGGCTTGGTGTAGCCGAGCAGAGCCGTGGCGTCGAAGAGACCGGCGAAGCCGCCGACGCCGCCGAGCACTTCAGGTCCGTGCGTCGCGCGCACGGACGACTTCATCAGCTCGACCGCACGATCACCTGCTGCGGTGTCGACGCCGGCTTCGGAATAGGGATTGGTGGGGGAGGCAGCCACCCCACAAGACTACCGGTGCCTGAGCCCTCGGATCTCCGCGGTCAGTCTCACCTGATGGGTCGACGGTTGGCGGATCGTCTGCCGGTCGATAGCTTCCGAAGCGTCCATGGGAACAATGACGACCAAGGAGCCCACCGATGCCCAGACAGCTCACGACCCGATTGGGGGTGGCGGGGGTCGCAGCGGCAGTGATGCTCTCCATCGCCATCAGCCCCGTCTACGCAGTCGACGAACCACTCGACGACCTGACCGCCACCGAGCCGACGCAGGAGGACATGCCGACCGTCGGGGGCAACCTCGGCAATCAGCACTATTCCGCACTCGATCAGATCACCGAGAGCAACCTCGATCAGCTCGCGCCCGCGTGGCGCACGCACGTCTCGGCAGTCGCGCCCGCCTCCGATCACACCGGGCAGCAGACGACGCCGATCGTCGTCGACGGAATGATCTATCTCGACACACCGAGCGGCGGAGTGGCCGCCTTCGACGGGGCCACGGGAGAGGCGGCCTGGAAGTGGGAGAACCACGAGTACGGCATGTCCAGCACGAGGCGCGGCGTCTCGGCCGGTGATGGGCGCGTCTACACGCTCGCCGGCGACAACCGCGTCGTGGCACTGGACCAGAAGACCGGCGAGGAGGTGTGGGCGGTTCAGCCGACCGGCCCCAACGGCGAGAATGTGGGACGCGTCGCCAAGGTCGCGACCGTGTACTCGGAGGGCCTCGTCTACGTGCATGCCGCTGACGGCGACCGCGGCGCAGTGGTCGCGCTCAACGCCGACGACGGCAGTTACGTCTGGCACTTCTTCGGCGGCCCAGATCGTGGCCAGGAGTTCACCGACGTCAACGGAAACACGTTCGATGCCTCAGCGACCTGGGGGCCGGTGCACGAGGACGGCACCGACTGCGCGATCGAAGGCGGCGCCACATCGTGGGTGCACGGCGCCGTCGACCCTGACCTCGGCATGTACTACATGACCTTCGGGAATCCCCGCAGCTGCAATACCTCGCAGGACGGCTCAGGCCGCCCGGGAGACAACGTCTTCTCCGACACGCTCGTCGCCGTCGATGCGGCCACCGGCGAGTACAAATGGCATTACCAGTCGATCCACCACGACATCTGGGACATGGACAACGTGCATGCCCCGAACCTCGCGGACATCGAGATCGGGGGCGAAGAGCGTCAGGTGATCTTCTACGGCAGCAAGTCGGGGCACATGTTCATCCTGGATCGCACGAACGGCCAGCCGGTGCTGCCGGCGAACGAGAAGCCGGTGATCACGGATGACCGCCAGGCGAACTCCGACACGCAGCCGTTCCCCGCCGAGCGCCTGCTGCCGGAGTGCGTGGTCTGGGAGAAGCTCGGTGCGGACAACGTGCCTGGTGACCCATGGCGAGGCGTACCCAACTACAACGGGTATCAGCCGGATGAGAACGGCGAACTCGTCTTCAATCCGGACAGCTACGTCGCCGCGGATCAGGAGCACCTCACCTACCCTGAGGGGCACGTCGGGCACCGCGAAGGCTGCATGTACGACCCGCAATGGGACCTCCCGATCCTCTCCACCACCAGCCAGAACGGCGGCGGCGACTGGTCGAACAACGCTTACAGCCACAGCACCAACCTCGTGTACTTCCCGTACGGCACGAACAACGTGGCGCACTGGAACGGGGCTGCGGCGAACGGGCAGCGCGCGATCGGGCAGTACCAGACCGGTGGCATCGTCGCGTACGACGCATCCACCGGCAAGGTCGAGTGGCTGCAGCACCTCGGCACGGACATGTCGCACGGCCAGGGTCCGCTTGCCACGGCATCCGATCTCGTGTTCGTCGGCCAGATCGATGGACGCCTGCTCGCGATGGATGCCAAGACCGGTGAGGTCGAATGGGACTTCCAGACCGGCAACGGCATCGGCTCTGCACCGGTCACCTACGAGATCGACGGTGAGCAGTACGTCGCGGTCTTCGCTGCCGGAACCACGAACCCCTACGGGGCATCGGTGACCAAGGGCGATTCGCTCTGGGCGTTCAAACTCGGGGGCGACTACGTCACCGAGTCGGGCAGCCAGGAGGGTCCGCTGACTGCGCCGCTCTCGATCCGCCGACCGGTGAACGGCGGCGCAGTCGAAGGCAACACCGTGGGGAACACCGTGCTGCTGGCACGCGCGGATCGCACATCCGACACGGCCGCAGCCGCCGACAGCACCAACCAGGCAGCCATGCAGCCCACGCATCTGCGTGTGCCGGTCGGAACCAGCGTGACATTCCTCAACCCCGGGGCCGAGACGTTCGCCGCTCATCCGAACGAGCTCGAGCACTGCGCCACGCAGTTCTTCGAGGGTGAATTCAATGCGCGTCTGCAGCCGGGCGAGAGCTACGAGCACACGTTCGAGAAGGCCGGCGAGTACTTCTTCAACGACTGCACCGATCCGCGGCCCACCGGAAAGATCGAGGTCTACGCCGAATCCGAGGACATCCCAGGGGCGCTGACCGTCCCATCCGGAAAGCTCGATCTCCGCGTGGATGACGGACTGTTCACGAACGCGGACGGCACGATCACCGCGCATCTCGATCTGCCGAAGGGATACACGCAGGAGGGCGACGTCCTTCTGGAGACATCTCTCGGGCTGCAGCCCATCACGGCGTCGAAGGTGACGGGTAACCGCAGCCACATCGTCGTCAAGTTCGACAAGGCCGATCTCGACAACAACGTGCCGGCGGGCGCGACCGACCTGACCGTCATCACGTATGCGATGCATGACGGCGTGCAGAAAGAGGTGAGATCGACGGTGAGCGTTACCGTGACCAAGTAGCCCACGCGCACCGAAGGGCACCGCGTCGCCATCAGGGCGGCGCGGTGCCCTCGTCTGTGCGGACGCCCGTCCCATTCGTCGGGACTGAGCTTGGCGCCATACGGCGCCGAGGCGAGAGTTGCCACAGCGGTCAGGCACCGCGACGACAGAGAGGTCAACCATGCGAGAAGAAGACAAGGATCCTGAAGAGTCGATCTTCGGGCATACCGAGACCGTCTTCACCGCTCCCGAGCTGAACGCGGGGGTGCCGAAGGAATCGCGTTTCATCCGCGCGCTCTCCCATGCCGAGATGATCGTGTCCGTCGCGCTCTTCGCCGGCATCTTCCTGGGTGTCATGTACCAGGTGATCGGTCGCTACTTTCCCGCCGTCAACTGGGTCGGCGCGGGCGAACTCGCCCTGCTGTCGATGATCGCCATGACGTTCCTGATGATGGGCTACCTCACCGGACGCAACGGTCACATCGTCATCGAGGTCTTCGACGGGTTGCTGCGCGGCAGGAAGCTGTTCGTCGCGCTGCGCGTGGTCGCCGCAGTGATCATGGTGATCACGAGCATCGCACTGGTCTACGACGCGTACGTGAAGATCGCTCTCGAATGGGGTCGCGCAAGCGCGGCGATCGGACTGCCGCTGGGCGTCCTGTACATCTTCGCCTTCGTGGGCGGTCTCTCGACCGGCATCCACTCGGCCTGGAAGATCCCCCACGCGAACCGCCCGGAGCGACAGCTCGAGATCTCCGAAATGGAGGGCTGACCCATGGATCTCTGGCTCTTCGTCCTGCTCCTCGTCGTCCTGCTGCTGCTGCGCGTGCCCGTCGCGTTCGCGATGATCGCGCCGAGCATGCTCTACTTCTACAGCCACAACCTCTCCGCCGGATACGCGACGACCGCGATGGTCAACGGCATCAACAGCTTCCCGCTGCTCGCCGTGCCGCTGTTCATCTTCGTGGGCACTCTCGCCAATCATCTCGGCATCGCCACTCGGCTGTACGACTTCGCGAAGGCCCTCCTGCCTCGCCTGCCCGGCAACCTCGCCTACGTCAATCTGACGACGGCCGTCGGATTCTCCTGGATTAGCGGGTCGGCTCTGGCCGATGCCGCCTCCACGAGCAAGGTGCAGATCCCGCAGATGCTCAAGGCGAACTACCCGTACGGGTTCTCTGCCGGCCTCACCTCGGCAGGGTCACTGCTCAGCACCGTGATGCCTCCGAGCATCCCCGCTGTGCTGTTCGCGGCGACGGCATCCATCTCGACGGGAGCTCTGTTCGCGGGGTCCGTGCTTCCGGCCGCCCTCATGGCGGTCGGCCTGGCGGTGTACATCTTCGTGTGGGTGCGCATGCACCCCGAGATCGCAGGGAGCCGTGCATTCAGCGGTGCGATGCTGCGTCGTGCGACCGTCCGCGTGCTCGGACCGATGGCGATCCCGGTGATCATCCTCGGTGGCATTTTCAGCGGCTGGTTCACCCCGACCGAGAGTGCGGGGATCGCGGCGGCGGTGGTGATCGTGCTCGGCATGATCTATCGGACGATCAGTTGGCGCAAGCTCTGGCAGGCGACGAAGGAGACCGTGCTGATGTCCGGTGGCATCCTCCTGATCCTCGGCGCCTCGAACCTGCTCGGTCAGGTCCTCGCCCGTGAACAGGTCTCCCGCACTCTCGGCGAGACGCTCACGATGATCACCGACAATCCCGTGATCTTCCTGCTGCTGCTGAACGTGCTGCTGATCCTGCTGGGCATCTTCCTCGAAGCCACCCCCGTGATCCTCGTGCTGGTGCCGATCCTGCTGCCGATCAGCGCCACCTATGGGATCGATCCGGTGCACCTCGGCGTGATCATGATCATCAACCTGATGATCGGCTCTCTGACCCCGCCTGTCGGCGCCGTGCTGTTCGTGGTCGGCTCCGTCACTCGACGGCCCATGGGAGAGCTGTTCCGTGGGGTGCTGCCGTTCCTCATCCCCCTCGGCGCGGTGCTCCTGCTGCTCACCCTCTTCCCCGCGATCGTCACGATCGTCCCCTCACTGCTCGGCCTCTGACCGCAACACCCTGAAAGGACCACTCGTGACCAGGAAGCTCTACCTGCTCAACGGCCCGAACCTCGACATGCTCGGGCAGCGAGAGCCCGAACTGTATGGAACGACCACGCTGAAGGACATCGAGGCGCAGAGCGCGCACATCGCCGAGGAGGTCGGCTTCGAATTGGAGTTCGAGCAGTCGAACGCCGAACACGAGATCATCGGATGGCTGCATGACGCGCACTACGACGGTGCTGCCGTCGTGATCAACCCCGCGGGACTCAGCTTCCAGTCGGTGCCGGTTCTCGACGCGCTGCGCATCCTCAGCATCCCGATCGTGGAGATCCATCTGACGAACATCCATGCCCGCGACGAGGCGCATCGCCACTCGATCATGTCGACGGTGGCGACCACGGTGATCGCCGGAGCCGGCACCTTCGGCTACGAGTTGGCCATCCGCGCCGCGGATCGCCTCGCCGCCGACCGCGCCACCGCGTAGCCGTCCCATTCGGCGAGAACCCGGTTGGTGAACCGTCTTCCCGGGGCGAGAGTCATGAACACAGCAGACCACCGCGCAACGACGCGCACGACAAGAGGAGAGTCACCCATGGTCACACCCAGGACAATGCGTCGCAGCATCGTCACCACTTCCGCATTCGCCGCGACCGCCCTCATCGTCGCCGGCTGCAGCGGTGGTGGTCCGGCAGGCCCGTCGGAAAGCGGCGAGGTGACACTCACGGTGTCGCTGACGCAGAACGAGCAGACCCCCAACTACTACTGCGGCGTCGAACTGCTCAAGGAGCGACTGGAGGATGCTGACATCGGCTTCAGTGTCGATCTGTTCCCGTCCAGCCAGCTCGGTCCGCACGCCGATCGCTTCCCGATGGTGCAGTCGGGCGACATCGACATCGACCTGCTCGGCGGGTCAGAACTCGCCCCGAGCTTCGCTCCGATCGAGGCTGTGGATGCCGCGTACGCGTTCGACGACGTCGATCACGCGTTCAGCTGGATGGATGACGGCTCCGATGATCTGTTCACCGCGTTCCACGACGCGACCGGGGTGAAGATCGTCGACGGCTGGCTGTTCGGAAACCGGACGTTCACGACCAAGGACGTCGAGGTCCGCAGCCCGGACGATCTCGCGGGCGTGCCGATCCGCTTCCCGAACTCGCCAGGCTTCCTCGCCAACGCCGAGGCTCTCGGAGTCGACAACCCCGTCTCCGTCGCGGTCGAGGAGGTCTACACGGCGCTTCAGCAGGGGATCGCGGTGGGTCAGGAGAACCCGATCGTCGCCACCCACTCGTCGAGCTATGACGAGGTGCTCAACGTCGCCATGCTGAACGATCACAACGTCGGCATCCAGTTCGTCGTCGTCAGCGACAAGACGTACGAGAAGCTCAACGACGAGCAGGCGGAACTGCTGGACAAGACGATCCATGAGATCCGCGGCGAGAACCGCACCTGCGTCGAGGAGGAGACGGAAGAGATCGTCCAGGGATACCGCGACAACCCGGAGTTCACGGTGATCGAGAAGGAAGACATCGACATCGACGCCTTCGTCGAGAAGGCGGAGGCCTACTTCTCCGACCACTACACCGGCGAGACGCTGGAGGCGTACCAAAGCATCCGCGACTCCGCGAAGTGATCTGACACGACCCTCTGGCGGGGCGGGCGCGAAAGCGCTCGCCCCGCCTTCGCGTGTGGGGCTGGTCCCCGCGCAGGGATGCTCGGCCCTGCGCGGGGCACGCTCCCGTGCTCAGGCAGCGGCGAGTCGGTTGCTGATCGCGGCCGCAGCGCTGCGTACGAACGGCGCGACTTCGACCGGATCCAGCTCATCGATCGTGCCGCTCACCGAGACCGCAGCGACGGTGACACCGCGCTCATGCACGGGGCTGGCGACGCACACGTGGTCGCCATGGAAGACCTCGTATGTCGTCACCACATCGGCGGCAGGACTGCCCGATTCCCGCCGCTGATCGAACGCCGTGAACGCCGCGCCGAGCGCAGTGGTCGCACGAGAGAGCCGCTCGCCGATATGAGCGGCGGGGAAGAGCGGGTTGCGGCCACGCGCGTTCGCGATCACCACGGCGTCGTCGCCGTCTGCGATCGCCAGCTGCACGTTGTGCCCGATGGCGTCACGCAGACCGGTCATCGTACTGACGGCGACGCGACGCAGGCGCCGGGGGCGTTCCACGCTCTGCCCGAGTTCGAACAGGCGCAGACCCAGGTACAGGTGCCCTTCGAGACGATCGAGGTAGCCCTCGGCGACGAGGTCGGCGGCGATGCGGGAGACGGTCGACTTCGGGAGGTTCGCTCTGCGCGCCAGTTCCGTGACGCCCAGCCCTTCACCGGCTTCTCCGACCTCGCCGAACGCGTCGAGGATCGCGGTCATCCGATCGAGAACGCTGACGGTCTCCGTCCACGATGCAGTGCGCATGCGGGCTCAGGCAGCGGTCAGGCGGCGGGCCAGGGAGACTCCGGCCGCACGGACGAGTGGAGCGATGTTGTCCGGCAGCATGCTGCCGGTGGGCCCGGCGACCGAGATCGCGCCGACGACGCTGCGGTCGGAACCGATGATGGGGCTGGCGACTGCCAGCACGCCGCGGTACGACGCTCCGGCATCCGTCGCGAGCATCGAAGTGCGCACCGTCGTGAGCTCCTCCCGAAAACGCGCGATCTCGTCTTCGATGAGCGGTGCACTGACCCTGTCGATCACGTGCTGGTCCTCGCAGAACGCAAGGAACGCTTTGCCGCTCGCTGTCGTGAGCGCGGGCGAGCGCATCCCGGCCCAGGTGGGAAGCATCGGCAGGCGCCCGGGAGCTGCTGCGAGCGAGACCATCTCGGTGCCCTGCTGCACCCAGAGGCCGACCCGCTCCCCCGTACGCTGCGCGAGCTGACTCATCACCGGAGCGGCGGCGGAGACCAGGCGACGTGGCATCGTGGCGCGAGCGCCGAGTTCGAAGAGTCGGAGGCCGAGGGCGATGCCGTCACCGTCGCGCGTGAGATAGCGCTGCGAGACGAGCTCGCTCACAAGACGAGCGGCGGTCGATTTCGGAATGCCGGTCGACAGCGCGATGTCGGTGACCGACATGGCCGACCCCTCGCGCTTGACCGCATCCAGGATCGACAGGATGCGGGCGAGTACGGACGCCGGGCCGGCAGACGCCTGAGGTGAGGAAAGACGCGACATCGGGACCCTTCGAATGGGACGGTTTCGTCGGTCCGCCCGAGACCGAAGCTAGTGGGTGCGTGCGGGAAGCGCAACGAGCCCGAACGTGTCTCGGCACGTTCGGGCTCTCCAGCGCTCAGACGCTGCAGAAGGGCTTGATGCCCATCGCGCTCTCAAGGCCCTCCATGACATGACCCTGGAAGAGATCGTCGTTCTCGATCTCCGCCTCGGTCCAGTCCTCGACCGCGTGACCGAGCGTCGTCACCCACGCGCGGCCGCCGTCGTAGTACTGGCACCAGCTGACAGGGTGGTTCTCGCCATGCCCGGGATGCCCGTTGGCCCGACCGTTGAGACTCGTCTTCTTGTCGACTTCGAGCAGCACGTTGACGTAGCTCGGGTACGGGTGAAGGTTGTACCACTCGTCTGTGAACGCCCACGTCTCCGGCATGAACTCGGTCGACACGTCCTTCTTGTTCACGACCTCGACTGTGCCGGGGCGGTTGGGGGCGTGGTCGTAGAAGTTCGTGCCCCCGAGGAGCCCTTCGTACCACTCCCAGTGGTACTCGGTGCCGAATGCATTGTGGATGCCGACGAATCCACCGCCGCCGCGCACGTACTGCATGAGCGCGGTCTGGGCCGAATCGTCAAGACTGTCACGCGTCGGGCTGAGGAAGACCACCGCCTGGTACTTGTTGAGCCGACTGAACGCGGCGAGATCCTCGGTGTAGTCGACCGCGATGCCGCGCTCTTCCGCCCAGGCCTTCAGATTCGCCTGAGCGACGTTGTCGGCATTGAGGGGCGGGTTGAGTCCCGGTGCGAGCGGTGTGCCGAGGTGCGCGTGACGCGGCCCTCCGGTGCGGCTCCAGATGAGGATCCTCTTCTCCTCGCCCTCCTCCCAGCCGTTGCCCCAATCGTGGTAGCACGCGGCATCGGTGCCGCGGCATACGCCGTAGTCCTTCACCTCGTCGAGGTAGATCTGGTCGGCGGTGGCCGGCTTGCCGTTGCCATTGCCATTGCCGTTTCCGGCCGCGACCATGGGCGCACTTGCGGCGAACAGGCCGGCGCCGAGTACCGCGGCGGCCACGAGCGCAATGCTGGAACGCAGTATGGACTTCACGTGATCTCCTTTGAACGTGCGTGTGATTCGCGGCGACCGCTACAGGTCGGCTCAAGGCTGAACATAGGCATGAGCCGGCATGGCGGCAACGCGTGTTCCATCCAGTAAGTCGGACAGGTGCCTCACGTTCTCCCTAGGATGGGGCCATGGCCGACAAGCCGCAGTGGTTGATCCGAGAGGATGCCGGGATGCCGGCGCTGGTCGCGCTCGCCCTGCGACAGATGCTCGGCATCCGCGAACCAGAGGGGCTGCCGAGCCTGCGCGATCTGAAGGTGCGGGCACCGGATCAGGCGGACGCCAGCGCCGACCTCGAACGGCAGTGGCGCGACTACTGGGACATGGCGGTGGAGCCGCGCGCTCATCCCGCCGAAGGCCCGTTGGAGCTGATTGACGGCTTCGACACTCTGGTGGCGCTGCCCGCCACCGGTGCCGAGGCGCTGCGCGCCGCGATCACTCCGCTCGCGGCTCCCGCTCTGCAATACGCCCGCGAAGCCCACAACCGCTATCTCGACACGATGAAGACGGCCACCGGAGGCGGCGCGTATCGTGCGTACGCAAGCGCGATCGCCGAGTTCGAACGGGAGATCGGTCGCCGCGCTCATTCATTCGAGCTGAACGTTCAGGTGCTGCCGTTCTCGCAACGCGGCATCTGGTGGATCGGCGCGCTCACGGTCGCCGTCACTGATGGGCTCAGGCGAGATGTGGTGGCGTTCGACGCCGCCATCCGCCCGATCATCGCCGAGTTGGCGTAACCCCGTCAGTCGACCTCGATGATCGTCTCGCGGTCGACACGCACGACCCGGTCGTGACGGCGGGCGACACGTTCCAGCACGATCGCGGCCACTCCACCGAGCGCGAGCCCGATCGGCACGGTCCACAGCAGTGCGAATCCGAACACCTGGCTGGGCGGGTAGACGACGTCGAGTGCCTGAGAGGGCTCGTAGCCTCCGACCATCGTCAGGATGCCGGCGGCTATGACGCCGAGCACGACGCCGATGCCCATGAACACGCCGTAGCGGGGAACGCGCCTGACGGTCGCCTCGACGGTCTCGTGAGAATCGGTGGAGGACATGCATCCATTGTCCCACTGTTCGCCGTCAAGCGGACCCCCGGCTGCGGTCACACCTGTCCGACGGCTTCGCGCTTCTCGGCCTGGAACGCGTCTTCGCGGCGACCGTAGGCCCAGTACGCCGACAGCGACAGCTGCGTACGGTCGAGTCCGCGTTCATCGGTCAGGAACGGGCGCAGCTGCTTCATCGCACCGCGCTCGCCGTGTGCGAAGACCTGCACACGGCCCGCCCGCCAGTCGAGAGCGCGCGCGGCGTCGATGAGTTCAATGGTCGTCCCGGCGTCCCGATCGCCGCGGTGCAGCCAGCGCACCTCTACCCCCTCTGGGGCGAAGAGACCGAGGTGCTCGGACTCGTCCTGCACCTCCAGCAGCACAGTGCCTACAGCATCCACCGGCATCGCTTCGAGCGCCGCGGAGATCGCGGGGATCGCCGACTCGTCGCCCAGCAGCAGATGCCAGTCCGCCGACGCGTCCGGCGCGTAGCCACCGCCGATCCCACCGAGCACCACCGGATCGCCCGGCTTCGCATTCGCCGCCCATGCACCTGCAACGCCCTCGTCGCCGTGCGTCACGAAGTCGATCCAGATCTGCCCCGACCCCAGGTCGAAACGGCGGATCGAATACGTGCGCACAGACGGCAGCAGTTCGACGGGCAACTGCTCCCGCAGCTCAGCCATGTCGTACGGCGGCGTCAGCTGCGCCTCGACCGGCGCGAAGTGCATCTTGGTATAGGCGTCGGTGAAGCCGTTGTCCTCGACGGCCGCGATTCCGGGACCACCCGCGATGATGCGCACGAGGTGCGGCGTCAGCCGGATGGATTCGATGACCTCCAGGACGATCTGGGGACGGGGGCGTCGCTGGGGACGTTCGGATATCGTCATGATGCTCCTTGTGTTCGCGTGCCCTACGGCCGCAGAGGCATCAGATCCGACAGGTCGGCGCGCGTGCCGGATGCCTGCACCCGGCCTTCGGCGACCACCCCGGCCCACGATGCGGTCCCCGTCGCGAGGTCGATCCAGGTCGCGGCATCCATCTCGATGACGTTCGGCGGCGTGCCGCGCGTGTGCCGCGGGCCCTGCACGACCTGCACTGCGCCGAACGGGGGAACTCGCACCTCGACGCTGTTGCCCGGAGCCTTCTCGTCGAGCAGCTGCAGCAGATAGCGCACGGCCGTGGCGAGGTCGGCTCTGGCGGGCTTCGCCTCCGCCATGCGGGCGGCGCGCACAGCATCCAGCGCGGCGCGCCCTTCACTCATATCGATCTTTCTGGCCACGGGATTCAGCCTACGTCGGTGTGCGAGCCCCGTTCCCGTCCGCAGCTGCACGATGGAAGAAGAGTTTCCGGGGCTCCGGCGCGCTCCGGGCCCGGAAACTCTTCTTCCGTGCGCCTGAGCTGACCTGACCTGAACGCGGCCACGCGCATCGGGTGCCGCGTAGGCTCGAACGGTGACCGATAGCACGCATCCGGAGGGAGCCCGCGCGCAGTTGCTCGCCGCTGCGCAGTCGAACAGCTGGGGCATCCTGCCGCAACTGGCCGATCCGGACGCCGCCCGTGAGTCTGCCGTTCTGATCCTGTTCGGGGTGCTCGACAGCACGCCTGCCCCGATCGCCGACGCCGCCGTCGCGAAGGATCTCGACGTGCTGCTGCAGCGACGCGCACCTACCCTCTCTTCGCATCCCGGGCAGGTGTCGTTCCCCGGCGGCGGACGCGACGCGGCCGATGTCGACTTCATCGCCACGGCGCTGCGCGAAGCCGAGGAGGAGACCGGCCTGGACCCGGAAGGCGTTGAGATCCTCGGCGTGCTCCCCGAGCTTCCGCTCGCCGCGAGCAACCATCTGGTGACGCCGGTGCTCAGCTGGTGGACGAAGCCGTCGAAGGTGGCCGCGGTCGATCACGCAGAGACCGTCGAGGTCTTCCGTGTGCCGGTGGCGCAGTTGCTGGATCCGGCCACCCGCTTCACCTCGGTCATCACGCGAGACGGCTTCCGATTCAGCGGCCCCGCGTTCGACGTCGACGGCACGATCGTGTGGGGTTTCACCGCGATGGTGCTGGATCGCCTGTTCGACGTCTGCGGGTGGACCGTGCCGTGGGATGAGACAGACGAACGCCCAGTGACCGTCTGACGTCGCGCGAACGGCTCGGTAGTCTGGACGGGTGAAGATCCTCGTCCTCGGTTCCGGTGCACGTGAGCACGCGATCATCCTCGCCCTGAAGGCGGAGGATGCGCAGCATGAGATCCTCGCCGCGCCCGGCAACGCGGGAATCGCGCAGGACGCGACGCTCGCCAGCGTCGACCAGCTCGACGGGGGCGCTGTCACCACCTTCGCCAACGAGAACTCGATCGATCTCGTCGTCATCGGGCCAGAGGCCCCGCTCGTCGCCGGCGTCGCGGATGCGCTGCGCGAACGCGGCATCCCCGTGTTCGGCCCCGGCAGGGCCGCCGCGCAGCTGGAGGGGTCGAAGGCCTTCGCGAAGCGCGTGATGGAGGCGGCATCCGTGCCGACCGGACGGGCCGTGCGCGCAGCATCCGTCGCCGACGTCGAGACGGCGTTCGACGATCTGGGCGCACCGTACGTCGTGAAGGCCGACGGACTCGCGGCCGGCAAGGGCGTCATCGTCACATCCGATCGCGCCGAAGCCCTCGCACATGCCGCTCACTACCTCCCCCAGGGGCCCGTACTGATCGAGGAGTTCCTCTCCGGCCCCGAAGTGTCGCTGTTCTTCCTCTCCGACGGTGACACCGTGCGCGCGTTGAGCCCGGCGCAGGACTTCAAGCGCGCCTACGACGGCGACGAAGGCCCGAACACGGGAGGCATGGGGGCGTACTCGCCTCTGCCATGGCTCGATGAGCAGTTCGGCAGCGAGCAGGCCTTCGTCTCACTCGTGACGGACCAGGTCGCCCTGCCCGTCGTCCGCCAGTTGGATGCCGAGGGCACCCCGTTCATCGGCCTGCTGTACGCGGGACTCATCCTCACCGACAAGGGCATCAAGGTGATCGAGTTCAACGCGCGCTTCGGTGACCCCGAGACTCAGGTCGTGCTGCCACGCCTCGTGACTCCGCTGTCCGAGCTGCTGTTCGCCGCGGCATCCGGCACCCTGGAAGACCAACCGGACCCGGTGTTCTCGGACGAGGTCGCGATCACCGTCGTGCTCGCGAGTGAGGGCTACCCCGAGGCGCCGCAGACAGGCCGCCAGATCTCCGGGCTTTTGGATGCTGCGCGCGTCGACGGCGTGCGGATCGTGCATGCGGCGACGGCGGGGCCGGATGCTCCAGGCGGAGACCTCGTCGCCAACGGCGGGCGGGTGCTGAACGTCGTGTCTGTAGGAGAAGACTTCTCCGCTGCGCGTGCGCAGGCCTATGACGCGATGAATCTGATCGCCCTGGACGGCGCGCACTTCCGCAAGGACATCGCCTCCCGCGTCGCGGAGTAGGTGGCGCTCAGTCGGCGAGGCTGAAGCTCTGGGGAAGGATCTCCGGGCTCAGCGCATGCTCGACCGCGAGCAGGCTCGCCCCGCGAACCGCGGCTTCTCCCGCTGTGACGGACTGCACGATCGCGAGATGCTCGGTCGCCAGCGGCATGGAGTGCGTGTAGACGACCTCACGGACTCCGGCGATCAGATGCTCGCCCACGCGCGCCATCGCACCACCGATCGCGATCACCGACGGGTTGAGCAGGCTCACGGATGCCGTGAGAACCTCGCCCAGGTCGCGCCCGGCCTGACGCACGGCCTGAATCGCTTCGAGGTTGCCTGACTTGACGAGTTCGACGACGTCATTGCCGTCTGCGGCCGGGATCCCCCGCTGGCTGAGTGACCGTGCGATCGCGGGCCCGGACGCAAGAGCCTCGAGGCAGCCGGTGTTGCCGCAGTGACACGGCACGTCCGCTCCCCGCGCGACGCGCACATGCCCGAAGTCGCCGGCGATGCCCTGGGCGCCGCGGAGCAGCCTCCCGTCCGAGATGATTCCGGCGCCGATGCCGGTGGCGACCTTGACGAAGATCATGTGATCGGTCAGAGGCCATGCGGCCGCCCGCTCACCGAGCGCCGAGATGTTCACGTCGTTGTCGACGAGCACGGGAACCTGCAGATGCTGCTGCACCCATCCCGGTACGTCGAATCCGTCCCAACCCGGCATGATCGGCGGCTTCGCCGGACGGCCTGTGGCGTGCTCGACAGGTCCTGGGACGCCGACGCCCACTGCCGCGATGCGCTCATGGGTGAGCCCGGTCTCAGCGATCAGCTCGTTCGCCGCTTCCACGAGCCATGACAGCACGGCCTCCGGCCCGAGCGACACCGCAAGCCTTCCGGTGCGTTCGGCGAGGATGGTGCCGGCAAGATCGGTCACCGCGACCGTCGTGTGCGACGCTCCGATGTCCACGGCGATGACGACCTTCGCTGTGGGGTTCAGAGCGAACTGCGAGGGGGGTCGCCCACCCGTCGAGGCGGCGTCCGCCACCGGGGCGATCAGCCCCTTGCGCATGAGTTCGTCGACCCGAGCGGCCACGGTCGAGCGGGCAAGACCAGAGGTCTTCGCCAGCTCCGCACGGGTGCGAGGTTCACCGTCGCGCAGCAACTGGAAGAGTTGGCCGACACCGCCGGCGTTGAGATTGCTAGCCATTCTTACCCTGTACTTCTCGTGAACGGCCCGGTGCATCGCAAGGACGACACCGCATCCACGCCCTGGAGGCCATCTTTTCGGCGCTTCCGCGTCTGTCGATTCTACGCGTCGGGTACCGCCTTGACCTGTGCCAGACGGCTGCGGGGGACGCGTCCGACGGCGAAACGCTGCTGGAGCAGCACGGCGACGACGATGATGATGCCCTTGGCCACGGCCTGTGCCGACGAGGTGAGGTTGTTCTGCACGAACACGTTCGACAGCGTCGCGAAGATCAGCACACCGAACACCGTGCCGGTGATCGTGCCGCGTCCACCGACGAGCAGAGTCCCACCGACGACGACGGCGGCGATGGCATCCAGCTCGTACAGGTTGCCGTGCGTCGAGGTGCCGGCCGTGGTGCGGCCCATGAGCATGACGGCCGCGATGCCTGCGGTCAGGCCGACGAGCGCGTACAGCCACATCGTGTGCCGCTTCACCTTGATGCCGGCGAGACGTGCGGCCTCCGGGTTGCCGCCGATCGCCACTGTGCGCCGCCCGAAGGTCGTGCGGTTGAGCAGGAACCAGCCGGCGGCCGCGACGACGGCGAAGATCCAGATGAGGATGTCGACGCCGAGCAGGTCGACGTTCATCGCGCGGACGAAGTCGCGGTCGGAGATCACCAGGGTGCGGTTGTTGGCGAGGATCTCGGCGAGGCCTCGTGCACCGACCATCATCGCGAGCGTCGCCATGAAGGCCGCGACCTTGCCGTACGCGATCACGACTCCGTTGATGAGACCGGCGCCGACGCCGACGAGCAGCGCCACGATGACGACCACGATCCAGTGGCTGGAGCTCGCGATGTCCTGGATCGCCGAGAGCGAGCCGACGACGGATGCCAGAGCCAGCACCGCGCCGACGGAGAGGTCGATGCCGCCGGCGATGATGACGAAGGTCATTCCGACGCTGATCACGCCGATGATCGATGCCTGGCGCAGGATCACGAGGGCGTTGTCGAAGTTCAGGAAGTTCGAGGAGGTCACTGCCCCCACGACGATGATCACCAGCAGCGCCAGAACTAGACCGAGGTTGCGTCCGACGGAACCGGAGAGCAGCCGGCGCAACGTCGATGTGGTCTCGGTCGGGCTCTGGCCCGGCGAGGTGGTGGGTGTGGTCTGCACGCTCACGCGGCGACTCCTTTCATGACGAGGTCGAGCACGCCGTGCTCGTCGATCTCAGATGCGGGAAGTGTGGTGAGGACGTGTCCGTCGCCGATGACGAGAACAGAGTCCGAGAGACCGAGGACTTCCTCGATCTCGCTCGAGATGACGACGATCGCATGCCCGGATGACGCGAGTCGGCGGATCAACGCATAGATCTCAGCACGCGCCCCGATGTCGACACCTCGGGTGGGCTCGTCCAGCAGCAGCACGGAACTGCCGTGCACGAGCCAGCGCGCGAGCAGGATCTTCTGCTGATTTCCGCCGGACAGGGTCGCCGCCGGACGATCAGGATCCGCAGGCCGCAGCTCGAGCGCCGCGATCTGGTCCCTGGCGGTGCGGCGCTCACTGCGCTCGTCCAGCAGCGGCCCTTTGGCGAATCGCGTGAAGGACGACAGGGTGACGTTCTTGAAGATCGGTTCTCCGAGCACCAGCCCCTGCGACTTGCGCTCCTCCGGGCTCAGTCCGACGCCGGCGGCGACCGAGGCGGAGACGGATCCGCGCGGAATCTGTTTCCCGCCGACTCTGACGGTTCCCGTCGTTGCCCGCCGTGCCCCGTAGATCGTCTCGATGATCTCGCTGCGCCCCGAACCGACCAGTCCGGCGAGGCCGACGATCTCGCCGGCACGCACCGAGAACGACACATCCTCGAACACCCCGTCGAGCCCCAGATCTTCGACCTCGAGCAGAACCGGTGCATCGGCGGCGATGGGCTCCGCCGGAGGGAAGACGTTCTGCACCGCGCGACCTGTCATGTGCTTGATCAGCTCGGCGGTGGTCGTGTCGGCCACGGCCAGGTTGCTCGCCACGGTCGAACCGTCCTTGAGCACCGTGATGCGATCGCCGATCTCTCGGATCTCCTCGAGACGGTGGGTGATGTACACCACCGCGATGCCCTGCGAAGTCAGCTCCCGCACCACCGCGAACAGATTGCGCACCTCTTCTGAGTCGAGCACCGCTGAGGGCTCGTCCATGATGATGAGCTTCGTGTCGTGCGACAGGGCGCGGGTCATGCTGACGATCTGCTTCTCGGCGGCACTGAGCGAGCCGACGTCCGCATGCGGCGACATCGAGCCGTGCCCGAGCCGCTCGAGGAGCCTGCGCGTCTGCTGAATGAGCTGACCGCGGCGGGTGACTCCGAACCTGTCGAACTCATGCCCGAGGAAGACGTTCTCTGCGACGGTGAGGCCGTCGACGACGTCGAGTTCCTGATACATCGTCGAGATGCCGAGTGTGATCGCTGCCTGCGGGTTCGCGATCTCGACCTGCTCACCCAGCCAGCGGATCTGGCCCGCATCAGGCGTGTGCACACCGGCGAGCGTCTTGATCAGTGTCGATTTGCCCGCGCCGTTCTGGCCGAGCAGGCAGTGCACTTCGCCCGGTCGCACCTCGAGGTCGACCCCGCGCAACGCGCGCACTCCGACGAAGCTCTTCTCGACACCGCGCATCTCCAGTAATGCCGGAGTCTGGTCATCTTTGATCACGCAATGAACATAACATGCTCGAATCGCGAACGCGATAGGCGAGCTTTCGATCGGTCCGCCCGTGGCGGTATACCAAAGCCATCAAATAGCTTCGTAATTCCGGGGTTCACAAGCGGGCGCCGACTTTTGACCTAGTTGCGGCAAAAGCTGGCTATCTGGCGGCATGTTCTGCTAGCTTGACCTTGTCAGTGCCCGGTGCGCACCGAATCGATCCCGATCGACAGCGCCGCACCGCACGCATCTGCATCACATTTCAAGGAGGAAAGACATGCACAGCATGCGCACACGCGGGCTTCGCCCGCTGATGGCAGGAGCGGCAGCACTGTTCGCCGTCACCCTGCTGGCCGGTTGCACCAGCGATGGCGCCGAGGGCGAAGGGGAGACCGGGAACCAGGGCACCACGAGCGAGGAGAACACGGCTTCGGGCGACACGGTCGTCATCGGCTGGTCAGGCCCGGAGGCCGATCACGGATGGCTCGGCGCGATCAACACGGGTGCCATCAACGCGGCCGAAGGCTTCGACGACGTCGAGCTGCGCCAGGCAGAGGGAACCAACGACGCCAACCAGCAGATCGCGGCTGTCGAGCAGTTCATCAACGAAGGCGTCGACGCGATCGTGCTCCTTCCCACTGACGGCGCCGCGCTGACCCAGGTGGCGCAGAAGGCGATGGATGCCGGCATCCCCGTCATCAACGTCGACCGTGAATTCTCCGACACGTCGGCGTCGCGTCTCACGATCCTCGGCGACAACTACGGCATGGGTGTCAGCGCCGGTATGTACATCTGCGAGCAGCTCGACGGCCAGAGCGATGCCGTCGTCGCGGAGATCGCCGGAATCGACTCCCTGCCACTGACCCAGGACCGTTCACAGGGCTTCAAGGACGCTCTCGAAACCTGCGACCTCGAGGTCGGCGCCCGAGTCGCTGCAGACTTCACCGTCGCCGGCGGCGAGAGCGCGGCATCCCAGCTCCTCTCGGCGAACCCGCAGATCGACGCTATCTGGAACCACGATGACGACCAGGGCATCGGCGTCCTCGCGGCCATCGATGCGGCCGGTCGCGACGAGTTCTTCCTCGTCGGCGGTGCCGGAAGCGTCAACATGATGGACAACATCAAGGCGGACGACACCGTCGTCAAGGCCACCGTCATCTACCCGTCGACGCAGGCCGCCGACGGAATCGCGATGGCACGTCTGATCGCGCAGGACAAGACGATGAGCGACCTGATCACGCCGAGCGTGCCGTACCGCATCGTGCTGGACGCGCCCGTAGTGACCAAGGACAACGTCGACGAGTTCATCAAACTCGCCTTCGAGTCCTGATCACCACCGCGGGGCGGGCGCCGCGGCGCTCGCCCCGCACCGTTTCCCCGGGAGTAGAAATGACAAAAGAGCTGCGAGTGGCCATGATCGGCCACGGATTCATGGGAGCCGCACACTCCGTCGGCTGGCGCCAGGCGCCGGCAGCGTTCGATCTTCCCCTCTCCCCGCGGATGGCGGTGCTCGTCGGACGCGATGCCGACAAGACGGCCTCCGCGGCACGCAAGTGGGGTTGGGACGAGACGTCCACCGACTGGCGGGCAGTCATCGCTCGTGACGACATCGACGTGATCGACATCGTCACGCCTGGGGAATCGCACGCCGAGATCGCGATCGCCGCGCTGGCCGCCGGCAAGCACGTGCTGTGCGAGAAGCCATTGGCCAACACGGTGGAAGAGGCCGAGGCGATGGAGCAGGCCGCGCAGAATGCTGCGGCTGACGGCATACACGCCATGGTGGGCTTCACCTACCGCCGGGTGCCGGCCGTGACGCTCATGCGCGACATGATCGCGGCCGGACGCGTCGGCACGGTGCGACAGGTGCGCGCGAGCTACCGTCAGGACTGGCTCGCCGATCCGGAGTCCCCGATGACGTGGCGTCTGGACAAGGACCGTGCGGGCTCCGGCTCGCTGGGCGACATCGGCGCGCACATCATCGACATGACGCAGTTCGTCACCGGGCAGTCACTGACCCAGGTCTCGGCTGTGCTGGAGACGCTGGTCGAGGAGCGCCCGTTGCTCGGCGAGTCCGTCGGTCTCAGCGGCACCGCGAGCACCGAGCGCGGGAAGGTCACGGTCGACGACGTCGCCCTGTTCACCGGACGGCTCGAGTCGGGAACCCTCGCGACCTTCGAGGCGACCCGATTCGCGACCGGTCGCAAGAACGCGCTCGACATCGAGATCTCGGGTGACGCCGGTGCGCTGCACTGGAACCTCGAGGACATGAACGTGCTCGAGTTCTACGACGCCACACAGCCCGCAGGAGAGCAGGGCTTCACCCGCATCCTCGTCACCGAGCCGGAGCACCCTTACCTTGCCGGATGGTGGCCGACCGGGCATATGCTCGGCTACGAGCACGGGTTCTCGCATCAGGCGAAGGACTTCGTCGAGGCGGTCGCGAGCGGCAACGCCCCGCACCCGACGTTCGCCGAGGGGCTGCACGTGCAGCGGGTGCTGGATGCGGTGGCCCGCAGCTCGTCCGACGGCTCGGCGTGGACCGGCGTCTGAACACGACCACGATACGAATCTCACGAGAAGAGGACGATGATGTCACGACCTGTCACCCTGTTCACCGGTCAGTGGGCCGACCTGCCGTTCGAGGAGGTCGCACGGCTCGCTGGCGAGTGGGGCTATGACGGCCTCGAGATCGCCTGCTGGGGCGATCACCTCGACCCATGGCGCTGGGATGACGACGAGTACGTCCAGGGGCGGCTCGACATCCTCGAGCGCAACGGCCTGAAGGTGTGGACGATCTCGAACCACCTCAAGGGCCAGGTGGTGTGCGACGACCCGATCGATCAGCGTCACCGCAACATCGTCTCGGATCAGGTCTGGGGAGACGGCGACCCTGAGGGCGTGCGCCAGCGCGCCGCCGAGGAGATGAAGAACACCGCGCGTCTGGCCGCCAAGCTCGGCGTGAAGACGGTCACGGGCTTCACCGGCTCTTCCATCTGGAAGTACGTCGCGATGTTCCCGCCGGCCACCGACGAGATGGTCGAAGCGGGATACCAGGACTTCGCCGACCGCTGGAACCCGATCCTCGATGTGTTCGACGAGGTCGGTGTCCGCTTCGCGCACGAGGTGCACCCATCCGAGATCGCGTACGACTATTGGACCACCAAGCGCGCGCTCGACGCGATCGGGCACCGCGAGGCGTTCGGGCTCAACTGGGACCCCTCGCACATGGTGTGGCAGGACATCGATCCGGTCGCGTTCCTGTGGGACTTCCAGGATCGGATCTACCACGTGCACTGCAAGGACACGAAGAAGCGTCTCGGCAACGGCCGCAACGGCCGTCTGTCCTCGCACCTGCCATGGGCCGACCCGCGTCGCGGTTGGGACTTCATCTCGACGGGTCATGGTGACGTGCCCTGGGAGGACGCGTTCCGGATGATGAACGCGATCGGCTACACAGGGCCGCTCTCTGTCGAGTGGGAAGATGCCGGGATGGACCGGCTGGTCGGCGCTCCAGAGGCATTGGAGTTCGTGCGCAAGCTGTCGACGTACAAGCCGTCGGATGCCGCGTTCGACAGTGCTTTCTCCACGAGATGAGGGCGTTCGGGGCTCGCCGACGCCGGCTGCCGGATCGCGCGGACTACAGCGCGATCCAGTAGCGGCGCAGCCGCGGGTGGCCCTCGCTCGACGCGTCGATGACGTCCTGCAGCTCACCGCCGGCGCCCTCGATCGTACGGAATGAGCCGGGATTGTCGTCGTCGCACGTCAACATGACGCGGTCGAGCCCCTGCTTCCGCGCAGTGTCCAGCACGAGCCCAAGCGCTTCCTTCGCAATGCCTTCGCGGCGGCGCGATGGGCGCACTGCATAACCGATGTGTCCGCCGAACTGCCGCAGGTGCTCGTTCAGTTCACGGCGCAACGCGATGAACCCGACGACCTCGTCGGCATCCGTGATCCAGAGGAAGTCGCACGCGACGTGCCCCTCGGGAAGCTCGGCGTCGGGGTCGGCGTATCGCGCCGCCTTCTCGACCGACGCCTCGCACGCGGCACGGTCCGGCGTCATCCCGAGCTCATACCCGCCGCCGTCGATGTGCACGCCGCCGAACTCGTTGACGGCGTCCGCCCAGGAGTCGAAGAGTGCGGTCGTGGGGCGGGTGAGCTCGATTTTCATCGGACCACCTCATCATGAGGACATCCGTGCGTGCAAACCGACGCTCCAGCGGGCTACTTCGTGCGGGGTTGCAGATGCTTCGGGCGGCGCAGCACGAGGACTGCGGCGACGCCCAGCAGGATGACGGCCGCCGGCAGCAGCATCGTCTGCGCCATCGCATCCGCGAAGGGCCCGGCGACGGCATCCGGCATCTTGCCGCCACCGAAACCACCGGTGGCATCCGACGCGCCAGGCAGGTTCGCCTCGAGACGGTTCTGCATGAATGCGGCGATCGCTGCTGAGCCGAGCACCGATCCCACCGTCCGCATCGTGTTGTAGATGCCGGATCCGGCTCCGGCCTGACGAGGCGGCAGATCCCGGGTGGCAGTCGTGGCGAGAGGGCCCCACATACCCGCGTTGCCGAACCCGAGTATCGCCGAGGGAACCAGCAGCCATCCGATCGGGATCTCGGTGTTCATCATCATGGCGAACAGGAACAGCGAGATCGACACCAATAGCAAGCCGGGCACCAGCATCAGGCGCGGGTCGATCCGGTCGAGCAGCTTTCCCGCGAACGGGGAGACGATGCCGGCCGCGAGCGCCATCGGAATCAGCAGCAGCGCCGACTCGGTCGGCGTCAGACCGCGGGCGAGCTGAAGGAAGAACATCAGCGGCAGGCCCTGAGCCGTCACGGTGAATCCGACGATCGCGATCGTGATGTTCGACCAGGCGAAGTTGCGGTTGCGGAACAGCTCCAGCGGAACGAGCGGTTCGTTCTTCGTCCGGGATTGGTACCAGAGGAAGAGCACCAGCACGACGACACCGGTGATGATCAGGCTCAGCACCGAGATCGGTCCCCAGATCGTGCCCCAGTCGTACGCCTCTGCCTCTTGCAGCCCGAACACGATGAGGAAGAGGGCGATCGCGCTGAGGAAGACGCCGGGGACGTCGAACCGGTGCTTGTGCGTCTGCAGCTTCGGCACGAGGATGCACGCCAGGACGAACCCGACGACGCCGACCGGCAGGTTGATGAAGAAGATCCACTCCCAGCCGAGTCCGTCGACCAGGAATCCGCCGGCGAGCGGGCCGACGAGCATGGCGACGCCGGATGCTGCGCCCCACAGCCCCATCGCCGCGCCCCTGTGCTCCGGCGGGAAGGTCCGCGTGATGACGGCCATCGTCTGAGGCGTGAGCAGTGCAGCACCCAGCCCCTGAACCGCGCGCGCCCATATCAGGCCGTCGAGTGTCGTCGACAGGCCGCACCACAGCGAGGCCAGCGTGAACACGGCGAGGCCGATGAGGTAGATGTTCTTCGGGCCGAATCGATCACCGAGCCGCCCCGTGATCAGCAGCGGAACGGCGTACGCGAGCAGGTAGGCGCTCGTGACCCAGACGACGCGGTCGAGGTTGTTCGACGTCGGGTCGAGCGCTTCCTTGATCGCCGGGTTCGCGACGCCGACGATGGTGGTGTCGACGAGGATCATGAAGAACCCGATGACCATCGCCCACAGGGCCGGCCACGGACTGCGCGGGCGATGCCCGGTGGCGTAGGTGCCGGTGGAGGGCCCGGAGGATGCCGAGGAGTCAGTCACCCGGCAACGCTACACCCGGCTGCCGACAGGGATAATGGGCAGATGAGCGATGCACTGAACATCCCCGGTTGGCGTCACCTCTATTCCGGAAAGGTCCGCGACCTCTACGCATCTCAGGACCCCGCTGACACCCGCATCCTCGTCATTGCAAGCGACCGGGTCAGTGCCTTCGACTTCGTGCTCTCCCCCGGCATCCCCGAGAAGGGCGCCCTGCTGACAAAGCTCAGCCGGTGGTGGTTCGCGCAACTCGACTTCCCGAACCATCTCGCCGAGGGCGAGATTCCTGATGCTGTCCGCGACCGCGCCATGCTCGCGCAATCGCTGGAGATGCTGCCGATCGAGTGCGTCGTTCGCGGATACATCACCGGTACGGGCTGGGCCGAGTACCAGCAGAGCGGAACAGTGTGCGGCATCGCACTTCCTGCCGGGCTGGAGAACGGCGACCGCCTTCCCGAGCCGTTGTTCACCCCGGCGTACAAGGCGCCCATGGGCGAGCATGACGAGAACATCACGTTCGATCGCGTCGTCGAGCTGGTGGGCGCGGAGCGCGCGGGCGAGCTGCGCGATGCCTCGCTCGCCATCTACGCCACGGCGGCGGCCATCGCCGAGAAGCACGGGCTGATCCTCGCCGACACCAAGTTCGAGTTCGGAACGGATGCCGACGGCACCCTGCGTCTGGCCGACGAGGTTCTCACGAGCGACTCGTCACGTTACTGGGACGCAGCGACATGGGAGTCCGGCACTACCCCGGCCGAGCGGATGGCCAGTTTCGACAAGCAGATCGTCCGCGACTGGCTGGCATCGAACTGGGACAAGCAGGGCGAACCGCCGGCGCTGCCGGACGAGATCGTGGAGCGCACCGCCGACCGGTACCGCGAACTCATCGAGCGACTGACCGCGTAGGCCGGGGTCGCGGACTCACCGCGGCCGACACTTCGCGGGCCGACTCCACAGACAGCGTCGCGCACAGCGTGCGCCCACGAGTCGATAGTGTTTCTCCAGCATCCGACCCTGTTTTCCGACCCACCCTGATTCCGAGGAGCCCCCATGCCCGTGTGGAAGATCCATGGCAACGGCCACACCGTCGCCCCCGGCCAGGTCGTCCGACCCGAAGAGCGCCTCAACTGGCCCGCCACCTTCGCAATCGGTGCACAGCACGTCATCGCGATGTTCGGCGCGACCTTCCTCGTGCCGATCATCACCGGCTTCCCCGTGTCGACGACGCTGCTGTTCTCGGGTCTCGGCACCCTGCTCTTCCTGCTGCTCACGCGCAACCGCCTGCCCAGCTACCTGGGTTCGTCGTTCGCGTTCCTCGCGCCGATCACCGCACTCAACGGCGGCAACGCCCTCGAGACGCCGGAGCAGATCACGCAGGCGCTGGTCGGCGTCCTCGTGGTCGGTGTGCTGCTCGCCGGCATCGGCTTCCTGGTGCAGGCCGTCGGCAGCGGATGGATCGACAAGCTCATGCCGCCGGTCGTCGCCGGCTCCATCGTCGCGCTGATCGGCTTCAACCTCGCCCCAGCCGCGTGGAACAACTTCACGCTGCAGCCCGAGCTCGCCTCTGTGACGCTGATCGCCGTCGTGCTGTTCAGCGTGCTGTTCCGCGGATTCCTCGGGCGCATCTCGATCTTCCTCGGCGTGATCGTCGGCTACATCGTCGCCGCTTTCACCGGACAGGTCGACTTCTCGCCGATCGCGGATGCCGCGTGGGTCGGCCTGCCCGAATTCCACCTCGCCGCCGTCACGGATCCTGGGGCATGGACGATCGTCCCGATGTTCCTGCCCGTCGTGCTGGTGCTCATCGCCGAGAACGTCGGACACGTGCGCGGCGTAGCGACCATGACGAATGACCCGTCGATCAACAAGCACACCGGACGCGCCCTGCTGGCCGACGGTCTCGCCACTACGCTCGCCGGCGGCTTCGGCGGCTCGGCGACCACGACGTACGGCGAGAACATCGGTGTCATGGCCGCGACCCGCGTCTACTCCACGGCCGCCTACTGGGTAGCCGGCTTCGCCGCGATCCTGCTGGCCTTCTCACCGAAGATCGGCGTCATCTTCAACACCATCCCACCCGGAGTGCTCGGCGGAGTGACCACTGCGCTGTACGGCCTCATCGGCGTCATCGGCATCAAGATCTGGGTCGACAACCGCGTGGACTTCTCCCGCCCGGTCAACCAATACACCGTCGCGATCTCGTTCGTCATCGCAGTCGGCGGCTTCGCGATGCAGTGGGGCGCGTTCCAGCTCGGCGCCATCGTGATCGGCACGGTCGCGGCCCTGCTCGTGTACCACGTCGGCAACGCGATCGCCCGTGCCCGCAAGACCGGTGCGGATGACGGCGGCCCCATCCCCGCCGTCGGCCCGCTCGGTGGCGACCCGGAGTAGGTGCCGCTGGCTGTCCCGATTCACGGACGTTGTCCCGATCTGCTGACTAATTCGCCAGAAGCCTCAGCGAATCGGGACGACATCCGAGGATCGGGACACCTACGCCACTAGCCGTGGCATATTGGGCGGAACAATCCAACCTGCGGCTCCACCCATCCGTGCGTTCTCCGCCCACCCCTGTGACGGAGGTATGCCCCGGCTCAGCCGATGCGGGCGATCACGGCATCCGCGGCGATCATGTCCCCCACGGATGCGCCGTGCACGAGTGGCCCGGAACGATGCGCGGTGACCTGCGTCTCCATCTTCATCGCGTCGAGCACGGCGACAGCATCCCCCGCCTCGACCGAGGCGCCGTCATCCACGAGCCATCGCACCAGCGTGCCAGGAACCGGTGCGCGCAACTCGGACGGGTCAGCGGATGCCGGAGCATCCGCCTGCACGGTCGAAGAAGCGAATCCGCGCACCAGCGCTGCCGGAACGCCGAGCATCACACGGCGTCCGTCGATCTCGACCGGGAAGCGCTGCAGCGCTACATCCTCAACAGACGCCGGCCGCGATTGCGACTCCAGCCGTGGAAGCAGCGTGCTCTCGATCCACTGCGTATGCACGGCGAACGTCTCGGTCTGGAACTCCGGTTCGTCGACCGCCAGCAGGTCGAACGGGATCACGGTTGCCGGTCCTTCGACCGACAGTTCGCGCAGCGCGCGGCGCGCGCGGACCAGCGCAGCATCCCGTGAATCGGCGTGCACGATGAGCTTCGCGATCATCGAGTCGAACGCCGGTTGGACGACATCCCCTGCCTCGATCCCACTGTCCCACCGCACGCCAGGGCCACCGGGGACCCGCAGCGACTCCACCGTTCCAGGGCTGGGCAGGAATCCGCGGCCGGGGTCTTCCGCATTGATCCGGAACTCGAATGCGTGCCCGCGCGGCTGCGGCGTCGAGCTGATCGACGCCCCCTCCCCGAACGCGATCCGGAACTGCTCGGACACCAGATCGACCCCGGTGACCTCCTCAGTGACGGGGTGCTCGACCTGCAGCCGCGTGTTCACCTCGAGGAACGAGATCGTGCCATCGGCGGCGAGCAGGAACTCGACGGTTCCCGCTCCACGATAGGAGACCTCGGCGCAGATCCGGCGCGCGGCGTCGTGGATCTCGGAACGCTGCTCTGCCGTCAGGCCCGGCGCGGGAGCCTCTTCGATCAGCTTCTGGTTGCGGCGCTGCATCGAGCAGTCGCGGTCGCCGACGACCACGATCTCACCACGCCCGTCGCCGAGCACCTGCACCTCGATGTGTCGCGGGCTCTCCAGGAACCGCTCGACGAAGCACTCGCCCCGCCCGAACGCCACGACGGCCTCGCGGGTGGCGGCGTCGAACGCCTCGGCCACCTCTGAGAGATCACGCACGACCTTCAGTCCTCGACCTCCACCACCGAAGGCCGCCTTGATCGCGATCGGCAGTCCATGCTCCTCGGCGAACGCGACCGCCTCGGCCGGTCCGGCGAGCGGTTGATCCGTACCCGCTGCGAGCGGCGCGTTCACCTTCTGCGCGATCCGTCGTGCGGTCATCTTGTCGCCGAGCGCGTCGATGCTGTCAGGGGACGGCCCGATCCAGACGAGTCCTGCGCCCTCGACCGCGCGGGCGAATTCCGCGCTCTCCGAGAGGAATCCGTAGCCGGGGTGCACGGCATCCGCCCCGCTGTCGGCGGCAGCTCGCAGCACTGCGGAGATCGACAGGTATGTGTCCGCGGCTGTCGTCCCACTCAGTCCGAACGCCTCATCGGCCAGACGCACGTGCAGTGCATCAGCATCCTGATCGGCGTACACGGCGACCGAGGCGTACCCGGATTCGGCGCATGCGCGGATCACGCGCACCGCGATCTCGCCGCGGTTGGCGATCAGCACCTTCTTCATGACAGTCCTTCTTCGATGCGGGCGATACGGAAACGAATGCATGCTCCTGGCGGCAGCTGGGCGGCGAGGTCCAAGCAGCGATCGGTGAGCGCGCCGATGATCGGGTAGCCGCCGGTGAGCGGATGATCCGGCAGGAACAGCACGGGCTGACCGTCTGGCGGCACCTGGATCGCACCGGTCACGGCCCCCTCGCTGGGCAGCTCGCCGTGGACTGCGCGTTCCAGCGACATATCGCCCTGCAGCCGTATGCCGACCCGGTCAGACCGCGGCGTCACCTGCCATTCCTGCCCGGTGAGCGCGCCCAGTGCCGCGGCGGTGAACCAGTCATCGCGTGGGCCAAGGGTGATGTCGAGCTCGACGAGGTCGCCGGATGCCGGCAGTTCACGGGGGGCGGCTACCGGGTCGACCGAGTGCCGTGCGGCGTCTCCGACCCCGATGATCGCGCCAGCGACGAGCGGATCAGGCCCGAGACCCGCGAGCGTATCGCTGGAACGACTGCCCAGAGCGGATGCTGCGTCCAACCCTCCGCGGATCCCGATCACGTAGCGCAGGCCGTGGCTGGGATGGCCGAGCGTCAGTTCATCGCCGTCGACAGTCGCGAACGGGGCGCCGTGCGGGATGCTGCGGCTGATGCCCGAAGCATCCGTCAGGGTGAGCTCCCCGATCCCGCCGGTGACGGCCGCGACGCCGTCTCCGTGGAACCGCAGCACCGCACCGCCGACGCTCTCGAGCACCGCGGCATCCGCCATGTTGCCCACGGCCCGGTTGGCGTCGCGCAACGCCGTGCGGTCGGCGGCCCCGGATGCCGATACTCCGAGGGCCGCGTGGCCCGGCCGACCGGCATCCTGCACCAGCAACTGCATAGACGCCGTGACGACCTCAACGCCGCCGCGTGTGGGAAAAACCGGGTGATCTGGCGCGTCGTCGGAGTGGCGAGCCGCGACACTCCGGCGACTCGCCAGGTCATCTCCGTTTTCCGGCGGTGGAGCGTCCGGAAGTGGTGGAGGATCCGGAAGCACCACCGACTCACGCCCTGCACGCTCGAATTTCACCAGCGCCCCCGGCGACAGCAGCGCCGGCGGATCACGGTCGATATCCCACATCACCGCATCCGTGTGCCCGATCAACTGCCAACCGCCGGGGCTCTCGCGGGGATAGACCCCGGTGAACTGCCCCGCCAGCGCGACAGATCCCGCCGGAACACGGGTGCGCGGCGACGAACGACGCGGTACGTCGAACAGCGAATCCCCGCTCACCACGTATCCGAAGCCCGGCGCGAAACCCGAGAACGCGACCTGCCAGTCGGCCGCGAGGTGCCGGTTCACGAGTTCCTCCGCCGAGACGCCGAGCAACACCGCAGCCTCGTCGAGATCCTCACCGTCATAGTGCACGGGCACGGTGACCTCGCGGGTGTGCGGCACGTGCTCTGCATCCACCTGCGTCGCCGAGAGCACCTCGGCGAGCGCGCGTGCCGTCGTGCGAAGAGGATCGAACCGCACCAGCACCGTGCGGGCGCCGGGGATGCGCTCGACGATGCCGGGAACTCCGTCCCACGCGAGATTGAGGCGCATCGCCTCTTCAAGATCGGCCGCCTCGACGAGCAGGGTGCGATCGGATGCCGTGAGGATGCGCATCAGACGATGTACTCCGCATCCGGCACGTCGGTGACGAACATGTAGCCCGGGGCGTGAGTGACAGCAAAGGGCGGCTTCGACGCCATGATCGCCGCTTGCGGGGTGACGCCGCACGCCCAGAACACCGGGATCTCCCCCTCGCGCACTTCAGGCGCATCGCCGAAGTCGGGCCGACTCAGGTCGGCGATCCCGAGCGATGCCGGGTCACCGATGTGCACCGGAGCGCCGTGCACGGCCGGCGTCCGTCCCGAGATCTGCACGGCATCCGCCACCCGCCCGGCCGGGATCGGCCGCATCGACACGACCATCTCACCGCGCAGCCGCCCGGCCGGCGTGCAGTCGACGTTCGTGCGATACATCGGCACGTTGCGGCCGAGTTCCTGGTGGCGGATCGGGATGCCGGCATCCACAAGCCCCGTCTCGAACGTGAAGCTGCATCCGATCAGGAAGGCGACGAGATCCGGATGCTCGTCCCACGCATCCGTCGCATCCGTCACTTCGGAGGTCAGCTCGCCGTCGCGCCAGATCCGGTAACGGCCGATGTCGGTGCGGATGTCGCTGCCGGACGCCAGCACCGATTCCACCTGTCCCTGCTCTATGACCTCGAGCACCGGGCACGGCTTCGGATTGCGCTGCGCAAAGAGGAGTGTCTCGAAGGCCCAATCCGCGGGCACAGCGATGAGGTTCGCCTGCGTGAGCCCCGCCGCGATGCCGCTCGTCGGCGTCGCGTGTCCCGAGCGGTACGACGCACGCGCCGCCCGCGCAGCAGCCAACTGGTCGGAGGTCGCGAGAGCAACCATCTCAGACCCCGACGAACGGCGCGATCGTGATGCCTGCTGCCTGCAGCATTCGCTTGGTCTCCGCCGCCATCTCGATCGAGCCTGGGCTGTCGCCGTGCACGCAGATCGACTGCGCCTCGACGCGCACGTCGGTGCCGTCTATCGCCCGGATCACGCCGTCTGATGCGAGCCGCACCATGCGCTCGGCGACTGCGGCAGGATCGTGCAGCACGGCACCCTCCCGGGTGCGCGACACGAGCTGCCCGTCCGGCATGTACGCCCGGTCGGCGAAGGCCTCCGCCGCGACGGCGAGACCGGCCTTCGACGCGACATCCAGCACGACCCCGCCGGCGAGACCGAGCAGCACGAGGTTCGGATCGATCGCCTTGATGGCCGCCACCACGTCGGCGGATTGCCGCTCATCGCGGGCGATCGTGTTGTACAGCGCACCATGCGGCTTGACGTACGAGACCACGCCGCCGACCGACGCGGCAAGGCCCATGATCGCACCCAGCTGGTACTCGACATGCGCCTGCAGCGTCGGGGAATCGATCTCGACCTTCGTGCGACCGAAGTTCTCATAGTCGCGGTAGCCGGGGTGCGCGCCGATCACGACACCACCGCGCACGGCGGCCTCGAGAGTCTCACGGATGCCTTCGGGGCTGCCCGCGTGGAACCCGCACGAGACGTTCGCGCTCGTGACGATCTCGAGCATCGCGGCATCGTCGCTGACGATGCGATCGGGAACGTTCTCGCCCAGGTCGGAGTTCAGGTCGATGGTCGGCATTGTCACGCTCCGGTTCCGAGGAAGGCGAAGATGGGACCGACCGAGACGATGCCCATGTACCAGGTGAGCAACGTCACCAGAGTGCCGGCGATGAGCAGCACCAGCGGGTACTTCTTCGTGCCGAGCAGGTCGCGGCGGAACCATCCGATGTACATGAACACCGTAAGGCCGATCGGCAGAATGAGTCCGTTGAAGCCGCCGACGAACACGAGGATCGCCGCAGGAGCCGTACCGACCGACAGGTACACGATCAGCGAGACGACGATGAACGCGACCGTCGCGATCTGCAGCGACCAGCCGCCGAGGAACCGCTTGTGGAACGACGACAAGAACGTCGCCGAGGTGTACGCGGCACCGATCACCGAGCTGAGGGCTGCGGCCCAGAAGATCGCCCCGAAGATGCGCAGGCCCGCGTCACCCAGCACGGATCCGAAGGCCTGACCCGCAGGGTTCGCTGCCTGGCTGGACAGATCGAGCGCGACACCGGATGCGACGACACCGAGGATCGCGAGGAACAGCACGTAGCGCATGATGCCGGTGATCAGGATGCCGTTGGCCGCTGCCCGCATGACCGGGCCCGCGTACTGCGGACCGGTCTGACCGGAGTCGAGGTAGCGGTGCGCTCCGGAATAGGTGATGTATCCGCCGACCGTGCCGCCGACGATCGTGGTGATGGTGGCGAAGTTCAGCTCATCCGGGACGAACGTCTGGCGCAGTGCGTCGCCGATCGGGGGCTGGGCGATGATCGCGACGGCGACCGTCATCACGATCATGCCGATGCCGAGAACGATCAGGACGATGTCCATCACTTTGCCGGCCTTCTTGATGAGGAAGATGACGATCGCCAGGGCCGCGGTGAGCAAGCCGCCGATCTTGGGGTCGATGCCCAGTAGGGCGTTCAGGCCCAGCCCTCCGCCGGCGATGTTGCCGATGTTGAAGGCGAGACCGCCGATCACGACGAGGATCGCGATCACATGTCCGGAGAACGGTATGGCGCTGTTCGCGAGCTCGCCGGCCCGCTTGCCGGACGACGTGATCATGCGCCAGACGTTGAGCTGGACGGCGATGTCGATCAGCACAGAGACGAGGATGGCGAACGCGAACGCCGCTCCCATCGATGCGGTGAAGGTCGCGGTCTGCGTGATGAAGCCTGGACCGATGGCCGAGGTGGCCATCAGGAAGATCGCACCGATGACCGCACTGCGGCCCACGCGCTTCTTCACTGCGGCGAGTTTGGCGTCGGTCTGGGCGTCAGTCGAGGACTGCTCGGACATGAAGGGGGTTCCCATCGTCTTTGGCGGGTGTCGGGTGACACCGAGTGTAGGACAGATTGGGTTCGATTGTTCAACAATTATGTTTCCGGGATGCTACACGGGAGGTCTCCTCCGCTTAACATGAAGGCGTGAACCATCAGGGAGCACTGGCTGCTGTGCTGCGCCAGACCATCATCGACGGCGAGTTCGCACCAGGGGCGCGACTCTCCGAGGCTGCGCTGGCCGAGCGGTTCGAGGTCTCACGTAACACGCTTCGGGAGGCGTTCCGCGTGCTGGCGGAACAGGGGCTCATCGAGCACATCCCTCACCGCGGCGTCTCGGTCGCGGCGCCATCGATCGCCGACGTCGTCGACATCTATCGTGCGCGCCGCGTGATCGAGTGCTCCGCACTGCGTCAGTCAGAGCCGGAGCACCCGGCGGTGCAGTTGATGCGCGCCGCCCTCGCCGAGGCCGAGCAGCATCTCCCGAATGAGGAGTGGCACCGGGTCGGCAGTGCGAACATGGCCTTCCATGATGCGATCGTCGCCCTCGCCGACAGTCCGAGGCTCGCCCGCACGTATCGTGACGTCGCCGCCGAGCTTCGCCTGGTGTTCCTCGAGATCGACGATCCTCGCGCGCTGCACGAGCCCTTCGTGCGCAAGAACCGCGTCGTGCTCAAGACCCTCCTGGAAGAGGGTCCGCACGCTGCGGCCGACGCGCTGGAGAGCTACCTCATCTCCTCGGAGCGCACCGTCCTCGGCGCGTTCGCGCGCATGGGCCGCGCGTAGCGCGGAATACATCCCGAGCGTCGTTGGTTTGCATTGACATGGATGAAAAACTTGCCGCGGCAACTTCGATGGGCGCGGTCACGCTGCTCGTCGCCGACCTCGACGCGATGACGGCGTTCTACCGCGATGTCGTCACGCTGCAAGTGCAGGATGCCGCGGGTGATGCCGTGACGCTCGGACGTGCGGGCACGCCGCTGGTGATCCTCCGCCACGAGCCGACGCTGCGGCATGCGAGCCCTGGTTCGGCCGGCCTGTTCCACACGGCGATCGTCTTCGAGTCGCAGTCTGCGCTCGCGAGTGCACTGTTCTCGGTGGCTCAGCGTGCGCCGCAGACTTTCACCGGGAGCGCCGACCACCTGGTGAGCCAGGCGTTTTATCTCACCGACCCCGAGGGCAACGGCATCGAGTTGTACTGGGACCGCGACCGCTCGGACTGGTCGTGGACGCACGGACAGATCGAGATGGCGACCCTCTACCTCGACCCGAACGCATTCCTGCAGGAGCACCTCGTGGAGGGCACGACCAACACCGCGTCCGCGAGGATCGGTCACGTGCACCTCTCGGTCGGCGACGTCGCCACCGCCCGTGAGTTCTACGTGAACCGACTGGGCTTCGACAGCACGGCATCCCTCGGCGAACAGGCGTTGTTCGTCAGCGCCGGCGGGTACCACCACCACATGGCGATGAACGTGTGGAATTCGCGAGGCGCTGGTCCGCGGATGCCGGGGCTAGGGCTCGGTCAGGTCGACCTGTTGCTTCCGGACGCCGACTCGCTCGGTGCCTTGAACGAGCGCCTCACACACTTCGGAACCGAGGTGCGCGACGACGGCAGGACTGTGACATTCCAGGATCCGTGGAACAACACGCTGAAGGCCGAACTCGCCGCCTGACGTCGAGCCCGGCGTTCAATCTCCCGCGCTTCGCGGCAGGACGTCGCGGTCGGGTCTGACCGAGACCGTGTCGATGCGCGGGTCATTCCTGAGCCGCCTGAAGAGAGGAAGCTCGGCCGCAACGATCAGTGAGTCCGGATAGAGCCGGCCGCCCCATGCCAGACGCCCGGCCGCATCCCATGCGAACTCGGGCACCCTTCGGTTGGGTTGCACATCGGCAGGTCCGAGATCGGCTGCGAAATAGTCCTCACCGAACAGCCGGGTCGACGGCGCATTGATCGGAGTCTCGCCGTAGCCCACCCATCGCAGACCCCGGAGTTCGATGTCGCCGATCGCTTCGCTGAGTGCGGCTGCCGTAACGCGGTCCAACTCGCCCATGCAGGAGACGAGGTGCCGAACCGACGGCTGATCACCGACGATGCGGTCGGCGGCCTCGAACCAATCCAACGATGCCGCGTGCGCTTCGACGTCGACGTACTGCGACCATCGCACCACGTCCTGATCCTCGTCGAGAGACGGGTCTCTGAAAGGGAGATACACCCGCAGCATGGGCAGTCGCCGGTGCGACTGCGGGATGAAATCCCTCGCAAACCGAGCCCGGTCCGACTCTGCGAATCCCCCGGCCTCGGCGCTCATGCCGAAAGCGTACCCAATCGGCCTTCTAGGCTGTCCGTCGTGACGTCTCCTGCGATCCTGCCCCTGAGCTCTTCCGTCGTGTCGATAGGACGTGTCACAAGCGGGATGATCGTGATGGCAGTCCTTGTCCACGCTTACGTTCTCCGCTTCTCTGTCGGAGACGGGAGCCTGTTCGACTACTTCGGATACTTCACGAACCAGACGAGTCTGATCACCTGCATCATTCTGGTGGCGACCGGGGTGCTGGGCCTGACCCGACGGCGCGTGCCGCTCGCGCTGACGACGCTGCGAGGAATCGCGACCTCGTATCTCCTCGTCGTCGCCGTGATCTACAACCTGCTCGTGCCGGGAACCGGTTCGGCACCACCCTGGGTGAGCGCGATTCTTCACGTCTTCTTCCCGCTGCTGGTCGCCCTCGACTGGTTGCTGGTCGGGGATCGTCCGAGCCTGCGCTGGCGACGACTCTGGTTGCTGTTGCCGTACCCGGCCGTGTGGTTGGGTGTTGTTCTCGTGCGCGGTGCGACCGACGGCTGGGTGCCCTACGGGTTTCTTCTCCCCGAGCGTGGCATCGCATCGCTCCTCGCTCATATCGTCGGCTTGCTCACCGCGGTCGTCGCCGCCGGTGCACTCGTCTGGATGGCAAGCAGAGGGCGGGGGCTGTTCTTGCGCTCCGGCGATCGAGCACCCTTAGCTAGCAGTGCACGAGGGCTCTAGTCTGAAACTCGCCTCACGGCATTGTTGCTTTCCGACGGGAAGTCAGTCCCGTACTCGCGACGGCGTGTGGCAACGCCAGGTTCACGAGGCTCACAACGAACTTCCCGGGCTCTTCATGCATGCATAGATGCGCGGAGTTCTCGAACCAGACAACGTCCTTCGAAGGTGCGACAACCCTTTCGATCCAGCGCTCTACTGGAGCCGTCGGAGTCGTCCGATCATGCCGCCCGAGGAACTGCAGCATCGGCACATCGAACACGATCTGGTCCCGAGCATCGAAGCCAAGCAAGTCAGGAAGAACCTGCGGGATGGTGACCTGTTGCCCCGCGCCGATCAGCTGCAGCTCGTCGTCCGTGTAATACGGCGATAGCTCTTGCGACTCCATGAAGTACGCGGAGTCGGAGCGATACGCGGATAGCCCACCGTAGTACTGCGCCCATTTCCTGCAGGTCACGATTCGCTCAAGGGTCAGTGGCTGCATTCCGGGATACTCGCCGAGTGCCCGAAGTTCCGCGAGCGCCTCCTCGTTCTGATCCGCAGTCGCGCTCCGTACCGCGTGCCCGAAGCTCTCCACCTCATTCTCGGGACCACAGATCACCTGTCCGACACCGACGTAACCCCAGAGCAGGTCTGGTCGTCGCTCGGCCAATGTGACGCCGATGATGGTTCCCCAGCTGTGGCCGAGAACGCCCACTTTCGTCACGCCGAGCTCACCCTGGAGCCAGTCGATCAATTCCTCAAGATCAGTGACGTATCTGTCGACGCTCAGGTCAATTTCGTCGCTCATGTTTGCTGCAGACTTACCGCTGGCGCGCTGGTCGTAGTTGACGACGGTGAAATAGTCCTCGACCGCTCGCTGCCAGATCCACGACGACGGTAGCGAAGGAAGCGCCGGCCCGCCGTGGCAGACGACGAGTACCGGGTTGGTCGTGTTCCGCCCTCGAATGGAGACGAATTGCTCAACACCGCCGAGCTCGACGAACGTCGTGCGATCGATCGCTTCGGGATTGGGGATACGGCACAGATCCGCTACGACCGCTCGGCCAGACTCGTCACTCATGCGGGTCAGTCTAGAAGGACGGCCTCAGCCGTCGCGGACTAGGCAGACCCGCGCACGACGAGCTCTGTCGGAAGGATCGTCGTCTGCGCAGGGTCGCCACCTGAGAGGCGCGACAGCAGCACCGCGGCCATGGTCTCACCCTGCAGGTACATCGGCTGCCGCATGGTCGTCAGCGGTGGGTCGGTCGACAGCGCGACGGCGGAGTCGTCGAAGCCCAGCAGAGCGACGTCCTCCGGCACCCGCAGCCCTACGGCGCGCATGGCCGTCAGCGCACCGCGCGCCATGAGGTCGCTGGCGACGAAGATCGCGTCCGGCGTGCCGGTCGCGAGGATGCGCCGTACAGCTTCGGCACCGCTCGTCTCGCTGTAATCGCCCTCTTCCTCTGCGAACGGGGTGAGCCCGGCATCCGAAAGCGCATCGCGGAAGCCCTGCACACGATCGACCGAGGCGAGCATGCTCAACGGGCCCGAGATCGTCGCGATCCGCGTGCGTCCGCTGTCGATGAGATGCTGCGTCGCTGTGCGAGCCGCAGCGACGTTGTCGACGTCGACCACGTAATCGCTCGTGTGCTGGCGCAGCGGACGCCCGCCCCACACGACCGGCACGGCATCCGCAATGCGATCGATGAATGCGTCGCTGGTGTGATGCGAGACGATCAGAGCGCCGTCGACGCCGCCGTTGCGCACGAAGCTCGTCATCTTGTCGCCGGGATCATCGCTGGCGATGAGCAGGTTGAGCAGGTAGTCGGATCCACCGAGCGCGCCGGTGATACCTGCGACGATCGAGGCGAAGAAGGGATCCCCGAAGAAACGCGTGGTGTCTTCAGGGACGATCAGGGCGATCGCGTGCGTCTGCTTCGACGCCAGTGAACGGGCTGCCCGATTCGGCACGTAGTTGAGCTCGGCGATCGCCGCCTGCACCGCGACGAGCGCTTCGGGGCTGACGGCCGTCGACCCGTTGACCACCCGCGACACCGTGGAGCGTGACACTCCGGCGGTGGCCGCCACCTCTTCGATCGTCGCGCGTGACGGCACAGCTCTCCTTCCGGCCGACGCGGTCAGAGGGCGCGCGCGGCGATGATGCGAGCGTACTCCCGACCGCTGTCCTTGAGGCTCCGCTCCTGAGTGTCGTAGTCGACCCGGACGATGCCGAACCGCTTGTCGTAGCCCCAGGCCCACTCGAAGTTGTCGAACATCGACCAGTAGAAGTAGCCGCGCACGTCCACTCCGGCATCCGCGGCATCCAGCACTGCGCCGAGGTGCAGACGAAGGAACTCGGTGCGATCCGCGTCGTGCACACGCGTCTCGCCGTCTTCCACGACCACGACGTCGTCGTACGCCGCGCCGTTCTCGGTCATGTACAGCACGGTTCCTGCCGGCTCTGCGTACTCGGTCCAGACACGCTGCAGCAGACGGGTCAGCCCCTCCGGCTGCACCTCCCAGTTCTGCGCAGTGCGCGGCAGTCCGCGTTCGACGGAATGGATGCCCTCGTTCGACGGATACGGGCTGCGCGTCGCCCTCTCGGTCGTCGGTCCGCCAGAGGCGGGAGGCACAGCTGGAGCCCGGCCTGAAAGGAAGTCACCGTGGTAGTAGTTGACGCCCTGGGTGTCGATCTTCTGCGAGATCGACTTCAGATCGCCATCGTGGATCGCCGCCTCGAACTGGGCGACGGCATCCGGATCGACGCCACGAATGTCTTCGACGATGTCTGCGGGGTAAGAGCCGAGGTAGATCGGGTCGAGGAACCACCTGTTGAACTGGCCATCCACTCGCCGCACAGCGTCAGCGTCGGCCGGCCTGTCCGGGTCGGCGGGGTCGGCGACGGTGTGGTTCAGCGTGATGCCGAGATCCAGCGAAGCATCACGCGAGCGAAGCTCCTGCACCGTGCGGCCATGAGCGAGGAGCAGGTGATGCGAGGCGAGCAGCCCCTCGGCCACACTCGTGTGCCCCGGTGCGTGCTCACCGCCGGTGTAGGAGAGGAAGGACGAGCACCACGGCTCGTTCAACGTCGTCCACACGTTCACCCGATCCCCGAGAGCGTCGTGCATGGTGCCGGCGTACTCGAGAAAGCGGTCGACGGTGTCGCGGTTCGTCCAACCGCCCTTCTCCTGAAGCGCCTGCGGCATATCCCAGTGGTAGAGCGTCAGCCAGGGCAGGATGTCGGCGCCGAGCAGCTCGTCGACGAGTCGACTGTAGAAGTCGACGCCCGCCTGGTTCACCGCACCGCCGTCGGGACGCACCCTCGACCACGAGGTCGAGAAGCGGTAGGTCTGCAGTCCGAGCTCGGTCATGAGCGCGACGTCCTCGGCATAGCGGTGATAGTGGTCGCACGCGACATCGCCGTTGTCGCCGCCGACTACCGCGCCTGGGACACGCGTGAACGCATCCCAGATCGAGTCAGTACGGCCGTCGATGTGCGCCGCACCCTCGATCTGGTAGGCCGCGGTTGCCGCTCCGAAGAGGAAGTTCTCGGGGAAGGGGCGCGTCATAGGGGTCATCCTTTCACCGCGCCGGCCATGATTCCGCTGACGAGCTGCTTGCCTGCGACCGCGAAGAGGATCAGCAGGGGCAACGTCGCGAGAATGGCGCCGGTCAGCACGATCGAGTAGTCGACGTAGTACCCGGACTGCAGCTGGCTGAGCGCCGTCTGCAGGGTCGGGTTCTGGGGGGAGAGCACGATCAACGGCCACAGGTAGTCCGTCCACGCGGTCATGAAGGTGAACAGACCGAGGATCGCCATGGCCGGTCGCGCCGCGGGGATGCCGACCGTGAGGAACGTGCGGAACTGATTGGCGCCGTCCATCCGCGCCGCCTCGATGAGCTCATCCGGGATGACGTCGACCAGGTACTGACGCATGAAGAACACGCCGAATGCCGTGACGAGCGTCGGGATGATCACCGCCCCTATGGATCCGGTCCAGCCGAGTTCGCGCATCACCATGAACAACGGGATGATGCCGAGCTGGGTCGGGATCGCCATCGTGGCGATGACGAAGATCATGAGCCCCTCGCGGCCTTTGAAGCGCAGCTTCGCGAACGCATAGCCGGCGAGGGTCGAGAAGGTCACGACCGAGAGCGTGATGATCGTCGACACCAGAAGCGAGTTTCCGAGTGCGAGCCAGAACGGAATGGCGTCGAAGACCTTCGCGGCGTTCGCGAAGAAGTTCCCACCGGGGATCAGGGGCAGCGTCTCACCACGAGTGGAGTTCGTACCGCTCGCGACGACGAGAGACCACCACAGCGGATAGATGCTGCCGATGATGAACGCGGCGAGCAGACCGTAGGTCATGAACCCGGGACGACTGCCGATTCCGGCGTTGCCGCCGCTGCTTCGACGCCTGCGGATCTTCTCGGGCACGCTGAGTGCCTGGGTGGCGGTCATCGCGTCTTCTCCTGTGTGATGCGGGCGCGGCGGCGCGCAGCGCGATTGGCCTTGGGCGCGGAACCGGTGGCGATCCGCCGGGAGAGCAGGAAGTTGATCACGCCGATTCCGACGATGAGCAGGAACAGGAGGATGGCGACCGCGGATGCTTCGCCGAGGTTCCGACGGAAGAATGCGAGTTCCCAGAGGAAGAGCACGGTGGTCTGGAACTGCCGGTCGCTGCCGCCGATACCGCCGGCGGTCGACACATCGAACAGGCGCGGTTCTGCGAAGATCTGCAGGCCGCCGATCGTCGCGGTGATGATCACGAAGATCAGTGTCGGGCGGATCGTGGGGATCGTGATCGAGAAGAAGCGACGAGCGGGTCCTGCGCCGTCGATCGCGGCGGACTCGTACAGGTCACGCGGAACCGCCTGCATCGCGGCGAGGAGGATCAGAGCGTTGTAACCGGTCCAGCGGAAGTTCACCATGACGGCGATCGCGATGTGCGAGAGGAACGTGTTGTGCTTCCACTCCTGATCGACGATTCCGATCAGATTCAGCAGGTTGTTGGCGAGCCCGTCGGCCTCGTTGAAGATGCTGGAGAAGATGATGGCGACGGCGACCGGAGTGACGACGAACGGGATGAGTACGCTCATCCGCCAGATGGTCGGGGCGCGGAGCCCCCGGTCGAGCAGGTAGGCGACCAGCAGTGCGACGGCCAGCTGCGGGATCGCCGAGAGCAGGAAGATGCTCAGGGTGTTGAAGATCGAGTTCCAGAACATCGAGTCGCCGAGGATCTCGACGAAGTTGCCGAATCCGACGAAGTCGCCTTCGCCCTTCAGCAGATCCCATTCATGCACTGCCACGTACACCGTGTAGACCAGCGGGAAGAGACCGACGAGTCCGAACAGCAGGAAGAACGGCGCGACGTACGCGTAGGGCGAGGCATTCTGATCGAACCGCGAGAGGCGGTGGCGCCAGGAGGGCCTCGGCACGTCATCCGTGTGTTTCGGGGATGCCGTGTCTCGGCGCTCCTTCGGCGGAGCGGTAAGAGTCATCTGTTCATTCCTGTCTGACGCAGTGGTGACTCGACAGGCTCAGAGACCGGGTGGCGGTCCCTGAGCCTGTCGAAGGGTGTGCCTTTCGAGCGAGCGTCAGCCGACGAGCTCGTTGAGCAGCTTGAGCGCCTGCTCCCACGCACCCTTGGTGTCGGTCTCGCCGCGGTCAAGGCTGCTCAGCGCCGGACCGAAGACGTTCTCCTGGATGACCGAGTCGTCTGCGCCCTTGAACTGGGCGACGACACCCTTCGCACGCTCGGCGAGGATGGCGCCCGTGGGCGCATCGTTGAAGAACTCGTTCGGCGTCGCGGCTGCGGCGAGCTCTTCCTGCGCCTCGATGGTCGACGGGAAGTTGCCCGCAGCCTCGGACTGCTTCACCTGCTGCTCCGGCTGCGTCAGCCAGTCGGCCAGAGCTGCTGCTGCTTCCTTGTGCTCGGAGCTCTCCGGCACGGAGAGGAACGCGCCACCCCAGTTGGCCGCACCTCCGGGGAAGACATCGGCGAAGTCCCAGCCCGTGGAAGCGTCGCCGCCGCCTGCTTCGACCTGACCCTGAATGGTTCCCAGCATCCAGCCGGGGCAGACGAACGTCGCGAAGGTGCCGTCGACGAACGACTTGCCGCCGTTCCAGTCCCACGCCGCCTGCGCAGCCGACTGGCCGCCCTCGGTCGCCGCCCCCAGCAATTCGAAGCGCTCCTTGAGCTCGGCGTTGCCGTCGACGTTCAGCTCGCCGTCGGCGGTGTAGTACCCCTCGTCGAGCTGGTTGACCATCGAGTTCCAGACGAATCCGGAATGGTCGTACCAGGCCTTGCCGGTCTTCTCGGTGTAGTCGGCGCCGACGGTGAAGTAGTTCTCCCAATCGCCGTCGAGCAGCTCGGCGACGGACTCGCGGTCGCTGGGCAGGCCTGCTGCCTCGAAAGCTGCACCGTTGTAGCAGATGCCACTCGGGCCGATGTCGGTGCCGTAGCCGATCACCCGGCCTTCGGCGTCGGTGCCCTGAGCGTACTTCCAGTCGACCCAGTCGCCCTTGCGGTCCTCGATGCCGTAGTCGCGCAGGTCGACGAACGTGTCGGAGACCTCCATGATCGCGCCGAGCCAACCCTCTTCGACGGCAACGATGTCGCTGAGGCCCGACCCTGCAGCGATCTTGGTGAAGGCATCGGTGCGGGCGTTTCCGCCGGTGTCGATGTTGGTCGCCTCGATCGTGACGTTCGGGTTCTCCTCCTCGTACTGCTTGTAGAGGTCTTCGTATCCGAAGGTGCCGAACGTCGTGACGGTCAGCGTGATGTCGCCCTCGGCGTCGCCGCCGGAGGTGTCGCCGGCGCCGGCCGAACAGCCGGCGAGGGCGAGAGCGGAGACGGATGCGACGGCGACTGTCGTCAGGATCCGTCGGTGTGCGCGTGTGTTCACAGGTCACTCCTTTGTGGTCGTGCGGTGGTGTTGGTGCAGGTGAGCGTTCGCGTGCGTATCGGGCGTGCATCCCGTGGGAGCGCTCCCACGAACGTGAGTGCCACTGTATGGGAGCGCTCCCACGAATGTCAAGTGAGACCTGAGCGGTGACGCTGAAGTAGCCTTGGCCAGTGCCCTCCGCCGAACTCTCCCCTGCTCTCACCCGCGCCGCATCGCTGATCCGCAGCATCCCGGACTACCCCGAACCCGGCATTCTGTTCCGCGACATCACGCCGCTGCTGGCCGACGCCGAGGCACTGCGGACGACCACGGAGGCGATCATCGAGCCCTTCGCGGGGCAGTTCGATGTCATCGCGGGTATCGAAGCGCGAGGATTCCTCATCGCCAGCGCAGCCGCGATCGCGGCAGGCGTCGGCCTGATCCCGATCCGCAAAGCAGGGAAGCTTCCTCGCCCCGCCGCATCCGTCGACTACGCCCTCGAATACGGCACCGCGACGATCGAGATGCACGACGACCTGCCGGCAGGCTCACGCGTCCTCTTGATCGACGACGTCCTCGCGACGGGTGGCACGCTCGCGGCCGGTCGCCAGTTGATCGAGCAGCTCGGTTCGCACGTCGCCGGCATCTCGGTTCTTTTCGAGATCGACGGCCTCGGCGGGCGGGATCTCATCGGCGATCTGCACACCGTCTTCCACTCGGCCTGACGCGGCGTCACGTTGCAGGCGCGCCGGACGCGGGCGGAGGTTTCGCGAGGTCGGCCGGCGCCGCGCCACGGTCGATCGCGGAGCGGATCGCTGCCGCTGCATGCGCGAGGCTGCTCACCGCGACGAGTTGCCGCGCGCGAGCGTTGATGGCGAGCAGCATCTTCCTGGCGACCTCATCAGGTGACCCGTCCGGCCGGAGGGCTGCGACGTTCTGATTGGCGAGCGGCTCGAGTGCGTCGGCATATGCCATGAGCTCATCGACGTCGTAGTCGAGACCGACGGCAGAAGCCTGCGCCAGCGCGTGCGCGACGCCCTGCTCGGCCGCGCCAGGATACCCGCGCCAGTCGCGACGGCGCATGAGCTCGTGCGTGCGCTCGCGGTAGACCTCATACTCGGGATCGGAGGCGACGCCGTCGGCGGTTCCGAGCGCGAACGCCTGGCACGCATTCATCACATCGAGCGTCGACACTCCATCGGAGTCGATCAAGTCGGTGAGCGATCTGATCGCGGCGGTCGAGGCACCGAAGGAGTCGCGCAGCACGACGATCAGCCGTGCGCGATCGACGTGACGCTGCTCGTATACCGCCGTGGTGCGATTACGCAATCGCCCAGCAGGCATGATCCCCACCCGGATCCAGTGCTTGAGCGTCGTCGTGCTGACTCCGCTCTGACCTGAGAGCTCGTTGAGCTTCATGCGTTCCTCCCCCTCGAGGCCGACGATTGGAGAGTTGCGAGCCTTGCAACTCTCCACGATGCGACTTCCGTGCGTTGACTCTAACCTGCCTGTGGAGGGACTCTTTTCGCCGCTGGGGAATCGCGGACGGGAGCTCGATGAGTGGGGGCTCCTCGACTTGCCCGGGCGGATACACCGGGGGGTGCGTCATCCGCCCGGGCACCCTCTTGCGCATCCTGGGATCACGACCCGGACGCTAGACTGGGGCTGCCCGCCTTCCCGCGACTTCCGGAGCCTTCAATGCCCACCATCGTCGTCGACGTCATGCCCAAGTCCGAACTGCTCGACCCGCAGGGGAAGGCTGTCTCCGGCGCTTTCGCACGCCTGGGCGTGGCCGGCTTCAGCGATGTGCGCATCGGCAAGCGCTTCGAGCTCACGGTCGACGGCGAGGTCACCGATGAGGTGCTCGCCGAGGTCAAGAGGCTCGCCGATGACGTTCTCTCCAACGCCGTCATCGAAGACGTCGTCGGTATCGAGGTCGTCCAGTGACCGTGCGCATCGGCGTCATCACCTGGCCCGGTTCGCTCGACGACCGCGATGCACAGCGCGCGATCCGCCTCGCCGGTGCCGAGGCCGTCGCGCTCTGGCACGGTTCCCACGACCTCGAGGGCGTCGACGCCCTGGTGCTGCCCGGCGGGTTCAGTTATGGCGACTATCTGCGCGCCGGAGCGATCGCGGCGCTGTCGCCGATCATGACCGAGGTGAAGGATGCCGCGGCATCGGGCATGCCGGTACTCGGAATCTGCAACGGTTTTCAGATGCTGGTCGAGGCGCATCTGCTGCCGGGCGGACTGATCCGCAACGACCACCAGCACTTCGTTCGCCGCGATCAGAAACTCACGGTCGAGAATGTCTCCACAGCCTGGACCAGCGATTTCACCGCCGGCCAGGAGATCGTCATCCCGCTGAAGAACGCGGACGGCGGCTACATCGCTTCGGAGGAGACGCTGGATCGCATCGAGGGCGAAGGTCTCGTGGCATTTCGCTACGCGGGAGTGAACCCGAACGGCTCGCTGCGCGACATCGCCGGACTCAGGAACGAGGCCGGGAACGTCGTCGGCCTCATGCCGCACCCGGAGCATGCGACGGAAGCGGGCTTCGGACCGAACACCGCCGACGCCATGCGCTCCGGCACCGACGGCCTCGCGTTCTTCACGAGCGCCATCGCCGCCGTCAGCCGCGTCGCCGCGTAGTCACACCGGACGACTGCACGAGCTGAACACGCCTGCACGACCGAACGGGCGAACAGGTCGTGCCGCTGTTCCCGAGTCGTGCAGGTGTGCCGACCTCAGGCGGTCGCGTACCGCGCGATCAGACGCCGAGCTCAGCCCTGATGCCGGTGAGGTGAGCGGCGAATGCCTCGTCGTGAATGAGATCGCCCTCTGTGAGCACCGTGTACGGACGATCGAGAATGCCGTCGCCGGGGCGCACATCCAGATGGGCCGTCTCGAATCCCTCCGTGTGAAGCTGATCGGCCATCAGGTAGTCGCTGCGTGAATCACCGACGCTGAGCCACGTGCTCGGCATCGGTCCCTGCGCACGGAAGTGCTCCAACGCGCGCTGCGCGGCGTGATCCTTGTCGAGGCGGATCGATTCGATGTCGGTGGAGATCACCGTCGGATCGATGCGGAAGGGGACGGCGCCGTCGGAGTCGGCAACGGACTGTTCTTCGTAGCGCAGGCCGACGCCCTGCCCGGTCAGGACGGCGAAGGCCTGATCCTGGAAAGCGCGCTGGGAGGGGCGATAATCCTCTGATCCGACATCCTTGCGCTGCTCTACTGAGATCATCGCGCGCTTGGTCTCGTCGAAGAACATGGTGTCGGCGAAGCGCCGTTCGACCAGATCGCGGATGGCGTCCACAGCATCTGCACTGAACGCGACGGAGCGATCGATCGTGGGCTCACCCATGCCGTCCGCATCGATCGTCGACCAGGCGCCGCCCTTCTCGAAGACGCCGAACATGCGCGTCCCCGGGCGGAGCAGCGCTTCGCGCAGCCCGGCCTCCTGCAGAGCGGGGATGACCACATCGGCGATGAACTCGTGCGAGCGCCCTGTGATGAAGGCGATGGGAACGCCTGCCGCGACGAGATCCACGAGGTCGCGGGCGATCGAATCGATCGCGATGGTGCGAGTGACGGGGCTGGCGACTGGTCCGTCGACGTCGAGCAGCAGACCGAGGTCAGGAGGATTCACACCCTCAGCCTAGGCATTCGATCGGTGCACTCACGCCAGGCGGTGCTCAGATCCCGACCGGCGGCCACACGCCGATGAGCACAGCCATGACGACGAGCGTGACCAGTTCGTGCGCGATGTTCATCGTGGTCAGCGCCGTCGGGCGTCCTTCGAACGCATCGTGGGTGATGAATCGTGCCGCCGTGAATCCGGCCCAGAGCAGTATCGAGGTCACGACGGCCGCGACGAAGAACGACCCCTCGTAGAAGTGCCAGGCGATGGCGGATGCTCCGGCCAGAACCCATGCGGTGACGAAGCTCACGATCACGGTGGTCACGATCGGCCACACGGCGCTCTTCGTGGAGCCGGTCATGTCGACGTTCGCCAGCTTCGCCCATCGCGTGCCGAACACCTTCGGGGTGTACCAGACCGACCCGACGATCATGCTCGAGATCATGGCCAGCAGCACTGCCCAGTAGTTGATCTCCGGGACCATGGCTCCTCCTCCGCGCTCAAGCGACGAGCGTCGCTGTTGCCGTTGACGCTACTCCCCGAACCGTCCGTCCTCGATAGGCTCGACGTGTGAGTCTCTTCGTCACCGTCCCCACTGCCCGCCTGGCCGAGAACATCGGCGCGTTGCCTGAGGGGGTCGAGCTCGAGGTCTGGGACTTCGAGTCCCCCGCGCCGCGCGAGAGGATCGACCTCGTGGTTGCGCCGTACATGGGCGGATCGTCGGCGCTTTCTGCGCTCGACGGCATCGAGGTGGGGCTCGTGCAGAGCCAGTCGATCGGCTACGACGGCGTCGCCGACAACTTGCCCTCCGGCATCCCGTTCGCGAACGCGGCGAGCGTGCATGAGACCTCCACCGCCGAGATCACACTCGCTCTGACCCTTGCCGCGCAGCGGCAGCTCCCTCGGTTCGTCCTCGCCCAGCAGCACGGTGAATGGTCTCCGGTATTCGCCGAGAGCCTCGCCGATCGACGTGTGCTTCTGGTCGGCTTCGGCGGCGTGGGTGAGGCGATCGCCATGCGCCTCGAGCCCTTCGAGGTCGAACTGACCGTAGTCGCCCGCACCGCCCGCCCCGTTTGGCACGAACGGCTCGGACGTGTGCAGGTGCACGCCATCGACGAGCTCGCCGAGCTGCTCCCTCACGCCGAGGTCGTGGTACTCGCGCTGCCCGGCGGCGACGAGACCCGCCATCTGTTCGACGACGAGATGCTCGCCCTGCTGCCCGATGACGCGCTGATCGTCAACGTCGGTCGCGGCACGCTCATCGACACCGACGCGCTCGTGCGTCAGAACGGACGCATCCGGGCAGCGCTCGATGTGATGGATCCGGAGCCGCTTCCGGCGGAGCATCCGCTCTGGAAGGCCGAGGGCGTGCTCATCTCGCCCCACGTCGGCGGCGCGTCGACCGCGATGAATCCTCGGATCGCGAAGCTCATCCGAAAGCAGATCGAGCTGATGCTCCGCGGCGATGCTCCCGCGAACGTCGTGATCGACGGCTGACTCGCACAGATGCAGGGCCGTTTCACGGATGCAGGTCGATCCGTCGGCGAGTCGCCCTGCATCCGTACGATCGCCCTGCATCCGTGCTGGACGACACGACTCCGCACCGCCTCCGAACCGATTCGATCGTGCCCCTCGCGGGACTGTAAGCGCTTGCAGTAGGCTCGTCGCATGACAGAGCTTGAGCAGTTCGCAGCCCCCGGAGCAGAGTGGTGGCGCAGCGCAGTCATCTACCAGATCTACCCGCGCTCGTTCGCTGACGCGTCCGGTGACGGCATCGGAGACCTTCCGGGCATCACCAGCCGCCTCGATTCGCTGAAGGAACTCGGCGTCGACGCGATCTGGCTGAGCCCGTTCATGACCAGCCCGCAGAAGGATGCCGGTTACGACGTCGCCGACTACCGCGACGTCGACCCGATCTTCGGCACCCTCGCCGACTTCGACGAGATGATCACGCAGGCGCACGCCCGTGGCATCCGCCTCATCGTCGATCTCGTCCCCAACCACTCCTCCGATCAGCACGTCTGGTTCCAGGAAGCGCTGAAGGCCGCCCCTGGCAGCCCCGAACGCGCTCGGTACGTCTTCCGTGACGGCAAGGGCGAGAACGGCGAGATCCCGCCGAACAACTGGGAGAGCGTCTTCGGCGGCGGCATGTGGGAGCGCGTCACCGAAGCCGACGGCACGCCGGGCCAGTGGTACCTGCACATCTTCGACGCGAGCCAGCCCGACTTCGACTGGACGAACGAGGAGGTCAAGGAGGAGTTCCGATCGGTCTTGCGTTTCTGGCTCGACCGCGGAGTCGACGGCTTCCGTGTCGACGTCGCGCACGGCATGGTCAAGGAGGCCGGTCTTCCCGATTACGCGCCTGTGGCGGATGCCGACTCGATGGGCGGCGGCGAGGACAGCGTGCCGTACTGGGGCCAGGACGGCGTGCACGATATATACCGCGACTGGCATAAGGTGCTCGCCGAGTACGACGGCGACCGTGCCCTGTGCGGCGAGGCCTGGCTGCCGACGCTGAAGCAGACCGCTCTCTGGGTGCGCCCGGATGAGATGCACCAGACGTTCAACTTCCCGTACATGATGACCGCATGGGACGCTGAGCGCATCCGCGACGTCATCCGCGATTCGCTCGAGGAGTTCGGCCACGTCGGCGCCCCCAGCACCTGGGTGCTCTCGAACCACGACGTCGTCCGCCATGCTTCGCGGCTCGCACTCACGGCGGACAACCCTCAGGGCGAGGGCATCGGACCGAAGTCGACCGGCAAACCCGACCCGGTCGTCGGGCTTGCACGCGCACGCGCGGCGACCACCGTGATGCTCGCGCTTCCCGGTTCGTCGTACCTCTACCAGGGCGAGGAGCTGGGCCTCCCTGAGGCCATGGAGATCCCCGACGAGTTCCGCCAGGACCCGACCTGGTACCGCACCAACGGCGAACGGTACGGCCGCGACGGATGCCGTGTGCCGATCCCGTGGGAGGCGGCAGCGCCGGCCTTCGGGTTCAACACCACCGGCGACGCCTGGCTGCCTCAGCCGGCGGAGTGGGCGTCCTTCGCCCGCGACGCCGAAGAGGCGGATGCCACATCCACTCTCAACCTGTACAAGCAGCTGCTGCGCCTGCGCCGCGAACGTGCGCTCGGTGTGGGCTCGCTCGTCTGGGAAGACCTGGGCGACACGACCGTCGCCTTCCGCAGGGACGACCTGCACGTCGCCGCCAACATCGGCACCGAGCCGCTCGAACTCGGCGATGATGTCACCTTCATCGTGCAGAGTCAGCCCTTCGACGGCACAGCGCTGCCGGTCGACGCGGCTGTCTGGTACACCAAGGGCTGACGCTCCGGTGCGTGCGAAATGGTGAGCATCGATGAGGTCGCGCGACTGGCCGGCGTCTCCACGGCGACGGTCTCGCGCGCCCTCAGCGGTCGCGGACACGTGTCTGCGGCGGCTCGCGACCGGGTCCAAGACGCAGCGAAGAAGCTCGGCTACGTCGTGTCGTCGCGTGCGTCATCACTCGCCTCGGGGCGCACCAGGAACATCGGCGTCGTCGTGCCGTTCCTCGACCGCTGGTTCTTCAGCACGGTGCTCTCCGGAGTCTCCAGCGCCCTGATGCGCCAGGGCTACGACATCACGCTGTACAACATCACGGCTGACAAGGACGTGCGGCGCAACGTGTTCGACACCGCGCTCAGACGCCAGCGCGTGGATGCTGTGATCGCGGTGTCGATCGAACTGGACGACGCCGAGACGACTCTGCTCCTCGAGCTCGGGCTGCCCGTGATCGCGATAGGCGGACCGAATCCGCAGCTCGACACGCTCACGGTCGACGACGGCGCAGTCGCGCAGTTGGCGACGGAGCATCTTCTGAGTCTCGGTCACACCGACATCGCGCACATCGGCGCGAACCCCGAGTTCGACATCGACTTCCACATCCCCACCCAGCGTCGACTCGGCTTCGAGAAGGCGTTGGCGGATGCCGGGATCACCCCGAAGGCAGCATTCCTCGAGCCGGCGGACTTCACCGTAGAGGGCGGATACCGCGCCGCCAAGCAGTTGCTCGGCAGACCAGGGCCTCGACCGACGGCCATCTTCGCGGCATCCGATGAGATGGCGATCGGTGCGGTGCTCGCCGCACGCGATCTCGGATTCCGCGTACCGGAGGATCTTTCGATCGTCGGGATCGACGGCCACGAGCTGGGCGAGTTCTTCCAGCTCACGACGGTCGACCAGTTCCCGCTCGGGCAGGGCGAGCGGGCGGCTTCCGCCGTGCTGGCGAAGCTCGAGGAAGCTCTGCCCGCTGCAGCCCCGGGGGCGCTGCCGTACGAGCTCATCGTCCGCGGGACGACCGCGCGGGTGTGACGTCAGGATCCTGCCTCTCGCCGTCGAGGCGCTCACCCGTGAGGCGTAAGGATCCCGTTAGGATCCTGTCGTCCGCGTCAGCGCTCGCGTAGCCTTCCCTGTTGTGGTTCGAACCGACTTCTTCGCGCGCGCGCGTCGCCCGAAGCAGCGCCACCTCGCCCCGACCCAGGCGATAGCGATCGGATTCGGCTCGGCGATCCTGATCGGGACCCTGCTGCTGATGCTGCCGATCTCATCAGCGCAAGGTAAGTGGACCGGACTGATCGATGCCCTGTTCACCTCGACGTCAGCCGTCTGCGTCACGGGACTCATCGTCGTGGACACCGCGGTCTACTGGAGTCCATTCGGCAAGGTCGTGATCCTGCTGCTGATCCAGCTCGGCGGTCTGGGGATCATGCTGTTCGCCTCCCTCATCGGACTCGCGCTGGCGCGCAAGCTGTCCGTGCGCTCACGCATCATCACCGGCACGGAGACCAAGACGGCCGGCGGCGGGGACATGAAGCGCGTCGCGACCGGCATCCTCGTCACGACGCTGGTAATCGAGGCCGTCATCGCCGTGCTCCTGTTCGCCCGGTTCACGACGGGCTACGGCTACGAACCCGCACGCGCCGCATGGCACGCCGTGTTCCACGCTGTGTCGTCCTTCAACAATGCGGGATTCGCGCTCTACACCGACAGCCTGATGGGATTCGTCTCCGATCCGTGGATCTGCCTCCCGATATGCGCGGCGATCATCCTCGGCGGACTCGGCTTCCCCGTGCTGCGGCAGCTGCGCAAGGAGTTCCGTCGGCCGCTGCACTGGACGATGAACACCCGGATCGTCTTGTGGGCGACCTGCGTGCTGCTCGTTCTCGGAACGGCGTACGTCGTCATGATCGAGTGGGACAACCCCGCGACACTCGGCGCGCTCGATCCAGGTTCGCGGTTCCTGGCCGGATTCTTCCACGCGGTCCAATCCCGAACCGCAGGCTTCAACTCCGTCGACACTTCTCAACTGCACGATGAGACATGGCTCGGCACCGACGTGCTGATGTTCATCGGCGGAGGACCGGCCGGAACCGCAGGCGGGATCAAGGTCACGACCTTCGCCGTGCTGTTCTTCATCATGTTCACCGAGCTCCGCGGCGGCACTGCCGTGAACGTGTTCGGCAAGCGCCTGTCCCGCGCCGTCCACCGCGAGGCGATCACCGTGGTGCTGGTGGCACTGGGTGCTGTCATGTCAGCGGTGATCGCGATCCTCGCCATCACAGACCTCGATCTCGATCGGGTTCTGTTCGAGGTCGTCTCCGCGTTCGGCACGGTGGGGATGTCGACCGGCATCACGGCCGACCTTCCCGAAGCCGGTCAGCTCATTCTGGTGCTCCTCATGTTCCTCGGCCGGTTGGGGCCGTTGACGCTCGGATCCGCTCTTGCTCTACGGGAGCGGGCCACGGCGTACGAACTCCCCAAGGAACGCCCGGCGATCGGATGAGTTCTTCCCGACGCACACCCCATCGAAAGGACCGCACGTGGCCAGATTTCTCTCTTTCGGGCAGGACGCCCGACGGATCGCCGAGGCCGATTCTGTGGCGGTGATCGGCCTCGGCAGATTCGGGACTTCCCTCGCCATCGAGCTGATGGACTCCGGCACGGACGTCCTCGGCATCGATGACGACGAGGACGTGGTGCAGTCGCTCAACGGCGTGCTCACTCAGGTGGTCCGCGCCGATTCGACGCGATTGGAGGTGCTGGAGCAGCTGGCTATCGGAGAATTCGACCGTGTCGTTCTCGCGATCGGCAGCGACATCACCGCGTCGATCCTCACGGCATCCCTGCTGCTCCAACTCGATGTGCCCGTCATCTGGGCGAAAGCGGTCGACGAGAGACACGGGGCTGTGCTCGAGCAGCTCGGCGTTCACAAGGTCATCTATCCGGAGAAGGACATGGGGCGCCGGGTCGCACACCTCGTCCGGGGCGCCGCCGCCGATTACCTCGAGATAGACAAGGGATACGCCGTGGTCAAGACCGTCGCGCCGCATCTGCTCCACGACATCACCCTCACCGAGGGTGCGGTCCGTCATACGCACGGCGTGACGATCGCCGCCTACCGCAGCGCGAAGGGCGCGTGGCAGAACGCGCAAGCTGACACGGTCCTGCATGAAGGCGACATCGTGCTCGTGGTCGGTCCGACGGTCGAGGTGGAGCGTTTCGCCCAGCTGCGCTGACGAGAGCCCGCCCCCTAGAATGGGTGGCGGAGTGTCGGGAAGCCTGGTCGACGGCCCCGTCATCGACCAGAAAGGCGCTCATGTCGCCATCGCAGCCCCGATTCCCCCGCGTCCGCAGCATCTTCCCCTCGGCATCCCGAGAGGAATCGATTCGCGTCACCGAGATCCTGCGCAAGGAGACAGTCGGCGGCATCCTGTTGGTCGTCTTCGCAGCCATCGCACTGATCTGGGCCAACTCACCGTGGGCTGATTCCTACTTCGCCATCCGCGACTTCGAGGTCGGATACGAGCCGTGGCACCTCAAGCTCTCGCTGGGCGCGTGGGCCGCGGACGGTCTCCTGGCGATCTTCTTCTTCCTGGTCGGCCTCGAGCTCAAACGCGAGTTCGTCGCCGGTGACCTCCGAAAGCCCAGTACCGCCATCGTGCCGGTGGTCGCGGCGGTCGGCGGGGTCATCGTCCCCGCGCTCGTGTATGTGGCAGTGGTGGGTACGACGACCAGTGAGGCCCGTGGCTGGGCGATTCCGACGGCGACCGACATCGCCTTCGCCGTCGCGGTCCTCGCGCTCATCGGATCGCATCTGCCCAGCGCGCTGCGGATCTTCCTGCTGACGCTGGCCGTCGTCGACGACCTCATCGCGATCGGGATCATCGCGATCTTCTACACCGAGTCCATCGAGCTCGTGCCGCTGCTGCTCGCGCTGGTGACCATCGCGCTCTACGGTGCGATCGCACAGCGCTTCCGGCAGTTCTTCCATGTCCGCCCCGGTGCTGCCTGGTTGATCCTGCTGCCCATCGGATTCGCTGCCTGGGCGCTCATGCACGCCTCAGGGATCCACGCGACGATCGCCGGCGTTCTGCTCGGTTTCACGATCCCTGTGCTGCACAAGAAGGCGGCGCGATCGGAGGATTCCGGTCCGGGTCTGGCCGAGATCTTCGAGCACCGATTCCGTCCGTTGTCCGCCGGGTTCGCCGTGCCGGTGTTCGCGTTCTTCTCCGCGGGCGTCGCGATCGGCGGCCCGGAGGGATTCGTCTCTGCTCTCACGGATCCGGTGCTGATCGGGATCGTCCTCGGTCTCGTCGTCGGCAAGCCTCTCGGCATCACGGCGGCGACCTGGCTCATCACACGGATCCGCCGCATCAACCTCGATCCGTCCCTGCGCTGGATCGACATCGCCGGCGTCGGAATCCTGGCCGGCATCGGCTTCACCGTGTCGCTGTTGGTTGCCGAGCTGAGCTTCGCGGCGGGCAGCCCGCACTATGACCACAGCAAGGTGGCGATCCTGACGGCATCCGTCGTGGCGGCCGTGCTCGCGGCGGTACTGCTCGGGCTGCGCAATCGGCGTTACCGCAAGGCCGTGGAGGCGGAGTCCGACAGCGAAAGCTGACCGCGATCACCGCGGTCCAGCTGGTCGATGGCAGGGGCTGGTGCGCTGCCGCCGGCGAGAGTATGTTGAGCAACGGAGTGCCGGGAAGCCTGGTCGGCGACGCATTGTCGTACGTCGAGCGAGGAGGCTCATGGACACCATCAGTATCCAAGGACTGGACAAGTCGTTCGGCTCGGTGAAGGCACTCGACGGTCTCGATCTGACGGTCGCCCCCGGCGAGGTCCGTGGTTTCCTCGGACCCAACGGCGCGGGCAAGTCGACCACGATCCGCGTACTGCTCGGCCTGCTGCGGGCCGATGCGGGAACGGCTCGGCTGTTCGGTGGCGACCCGTGGGAGAATCCGGTCTCGCTTCATCGTCGGCTGGCCTATGTTCCCGGCGACGTCGCTCTGTGGCCGAATCTCACCGGGGGCGAGGCGATCGACTACCTCTCCCGCCTGCGCAGGACGATGGATCGCCGCCGCAAACACGAACTGCTCGAGCGGTTCGAGCTGGATCCGACGAAGAAGGCGCGCACCTATTCCAAGGGCAATCGGCAGAAGGTGGCCCTGGTGGCCGCATTCGCAAGCGATGCCGAACTGTTCATCCTGGACGAACCGACAAGCGGACTCGACCCTCTGATGGAGGCCGTGTTCACCGAGCACGTGCGTGAGCTGAAGTCTCGCGGCATTTCGATCCTGCTCAGCAGCCACATCCTCAGCGAGGTCGAGAAGGTGTGCGATACCGTCACGATCATCCGCTCCGGCCGCGCAGTCGAGTCGGGCACGTTGAGCAGCCTGCGCCGCCTCACCCGATCGCGCGTCATCGCAGTCGTACCCCGCTATGACGGCAGCCTCGCGACGCTCGACGGCGTGCACGACCTCGAGATCGAGGACCTCGAGAGCGGTACCCGCGTGACATTCGACGTCGACGATGCCGCGACCGGCGGTGTGCTCACCGCACTCACGCGGGTCGGAGTCACGTCGCTGATCTCAACGCCGCCGTCGCTGGAGGATCTCTTCATGCGGCATTACGGCGACGAGATCGCCGCGAGCGAGGGCGGTTCGTCGCGATGAGTGCCGTGCTCGAGGATCGAGCATCCGCTCGCACACGGCCTGACCGGCCGCTTGCGGGCCTCGGATTGCTGTGCCGGCACATCGTGCGCCGCGACCGGGTGCGCATGATCGTATGGGCGGCGTCGATGACACTTTTCGTGGTCTATTTCACGTTCGCCCTCACCACGGTGTTCGACGAAGCCGCACTCGCCGCCCGTGGCGCTGTGATGTCGACACCCAGCGGAATCGTGATGGGCGGTCCCGGCTATGGCTTGGACGATTACACGCCGTCCGTTGCGATGGCCAACGAGGGCATCACCTGGCTTGTGCTGTCGATGGCGATCATGTCCATCCTGCATGTCGTGCGCCATACACGCGCCGGGGAGGAGAGCGGCACATCGGAGCTCGTCCGTGCGAGCCCCGTCGGCCGGCACGCCACGGCCTTCGCCGCGATGCTGACGCTCACGACTCATCTGCTGATCATCGCGGTGCTGGGCACCGGTGGGATGATCCTGGTCGGCACGGATGTTCCCTTGGCGGATGCGTTCGCCATGATGGTCGGCAGCGTACTGGCGGCCTTGGTGTTCGGCGCGGTCGCGCTCGTCACAGCGCAGGTCACGGCGCACGCACGCGGCGCCACCGGCGTTGCTCTGGTGGTGTTCGCTGCCGCATTCGTGGTGCGAGCCGCGGGTGACCTGCAGCGGACGGGCGGATCGTGGCTGTCGTGGTTCTCGCCCATCGCGTGGGCGCAGCAGCAGCGACCGTTCGTCGATCTGCGGTGGTGGCCGCTGCTGCTTCCGGTGGCCGCGACCTTCCTGCTGCTCGTCGTCGCGCGCCTGCTCGCTCGTCGACGCGATTTCGGTGCCGGCCTGATTGCCGAACGCCCGGGCCCTGCCGACGCCTTGTGGTTGCTCCGGTCGCCGTTGGCGCTCGCGTGGTTGCAGCAGCGCGGGGCCCTGCTGTGGACCTCCCTGGGGATGGGATTGATGTGGTTCGGCGCCGGAACGATGATGTCGACTCTCAATGAGATGGTCGCCGACCTCGTGGACGACAATCCGGTGCTGGCCGCGCTGTTCGGATCCGACTCCTCAGCATTCACGACATCCTTCCTCGGCGCCATGGTGCTGTTCATCTCCCTCGTCGCCGGCGCGTACGCGGTCGCGATGGGGCAGCGGCCCAAAGCCGAGGAGGCGTCAGGCAGACTGGAGGTGGCACTGTCGACGCCAGTCGGGCGCAGCCGCTGGCTCGCCGCGCAACTGATGGTCGCCGGGGTCGGCACCCTGCTGCTGCTCGCCGTCTCCGTGTTCGGGATGTGGGCCGGCGCGGCGCTCGTCGGCATCGAAGATCCGAGTATCGGCGACTACGTCGTGGTCTGGGCCTCGTACGCCCCAGGCGTACTGACTCTGCTCGCACTCACCGCCGCCTTCTACGGGTGGCTGCCGCGCGCGGCCGGCGTCGGCTGGGTGCTGCTCGCCTTCATCTTCGTCGCCGACTTCTTCGGGCCGTTGTTCGATCTTCCGGAGTGGGTCCAGGGCCTTTCGCCGTTCCACTGGGCACCGACGCCGTTCGGCGATGACGTCGACATGTTCGGCGTCATCGGCGTCTCAGCGGTGTGCGCCGCGCTGTTCGTCCTCGCATTCCTCGGTTTCCGGCGGCGGGACGTGGTCAGCAGCTGACGGCCATGCGCGCTCTCATCATCACCTTCGGCACTCGCGGCGACGTCGAGCCGTACCTCGCGCTCGCCGAACGCCTCCAGCACGACGGCCATGAGGCAGTCCTGTGTGCACCGGAGACATACCGCGCCGAGTCCGAACAGGCCGGCATCGGCTTCGCACCAGCAGGTACGCGAATGCACGAGCTCGTCCGCGACGGGATGTCGACGGCATCCGGCCCGATGGATGTCGCGCGCGCGGCTCGCCAGATGATCGCCGCGATGCGCGATTCCCTCGTCGAGCAGTGGGATGCTGCGCAGCAGGTGGAGCCGACGATCATACTGTCCCATCCCAAGGCGCTCGGCGGCCTGCACATCGCCCAGCGCCTGGCGATCCCGTTCGTGGCGTCCCTGCCGTTGCCGTTCCTGACGCCGACCGGAGCGTTCCCGATCCCGTTCATGACCGGCCACCATTCGGAGCGCTGGAACCGGATGACGTACCAGTTCAATCGCTTCACGGCGATCGCGTACGGCGGCATGATCAACCGCTTCCGCATGCAGCGTCTCGGCCTCGAGCGCGAGAGTCGCGTGAGCGACTTCCTGCATCGCGATGGCGTCGCGGTACCCGTGGTGTACCCGGTCAGCCCGTCTGTAGTTCCACGCCCGCACGACTACCCGGACTCCGCGCATCTGACCGGCTACTGGTTCCGCGAGCGGAGCACCTCGGCTGTGCTCCCCGATGAGGTGTCGACGTTCCTGAACCGGAGCGGACCGGTGATCTACGCCGGTTTCGGCAGCATGGGTTTCGGCAGGCACGCCGCCGACCGAGGCAGGACGGTGCTGGATGCCGCCAGTGCCGCCGGCGCGCGGGCGATCGTCGCGCGAGGTTGGGGTGGCCTGGAAGCAGAACAGCGCGAAGACGTCATGGTCGTCGACGAGGCGCCGCACGAGCTGCTCTTCCCGCATGTGTCCGCCGTCGTGCATCATGGCGGATCCGGTACGACGGCGGCGGGACTGCGGGCCGGTCGCCCCACGCTGATCTGCCCCGTGTTGGGCGACCAGCCGTTCTGGGGCGAGCGCGTTAATGCTCTCGGCGCCGGTCCCGAGCCGCTGCCGCTCAAGCGGATGCGCGCCGATCCGCTCGCGCAGCGGCTTATCGACCTGGTCGGCAACACTGCGTACGCCGGGCGTGCAGCAGAGATCGGCGAACTGATCTCGAAGGAGGACGGCACCGGCAGAGCGGTGCAGATTCTCGAAGAGATCGAATCCCCCTGAGCCTGCGCTCTCGCCGACCGACCAGCGAGCGCGCTCGATCGTTTCAGCGCAACGCGATGAGCCCCTGCGTCGCCGCCCGAGCCTTCTCGAACCGCTGCTGCACGTCGTCCCAGTTCACGATCTCCCAGAACGCCTTGACGTAGTCAGCGCGCACATTCCGGTAGTCGAGGTAGTACGCGTGCTCCCACACGTCCAACTGCAGCAGCGGCGTGACACCGAGCGGAGCGTTGCCCTGCTGGTCGAAGAGCTGGAAGATCACCGGTCGCGCACCGAGGCTGTCCCACGCGAGGACCGACCATCCCGACCCCTGAACGCCGAGTGCTGTGGCCGTGAAGTGCGCACGGAAGGCGTCGATCGAGCCGAAGGAGTCTTCCAGCGATGCGGCGAGTTCACCCTCCGGAGCACCGCCCCCGTCCGGTGACATGTTCTGCCAGAACACCGAATGATTGATGTGGCCGCCGAGGTTGAAGGCGAGGTCCTTCTCGAGCTTGTTCACGTTCGCGAGGTCACCGTTCTCGCGCGCTGCGGCGAGCTGCTCGAGCGCGGTGTTCGCGCCAGTGACATAGGCCTGGTGGTGCTTGGAGTGATGCAGCTCCATGATCGTGGCGGAGATGTGCGGTTCGAGTGCCGCGTAGTCGTACGGCAGTTCGGGGAGGGTGTAGGGAGCAGACATGTCAGTTCCTTTCAGAGTGGGTCGGCAGGGAGTGGAAGCGTCGGTCGAGATAGACCAGGGGGCGCCCGGATGGCCCGGCGACGACATCGAGCACCTCGGCGATCACCACGGTCGACGATCCGACCGGGATGGTGTGCAGTGCACGGCACCGCAGCGCAGCTCTGGCACCGGGCAGGTGCGGTTCGCCGGAGTCGAGCGCGATCCACCCCTGTTCGGGGGTGAATCGGTCGGCACCGCTGGTCGCGAAGCTCTGAGCGAGATCGGTGTGGTCTTCGTCGATGAGGTGCACGACGAATGTGTCGGCGTCGAGGAGCGCCCCAGCGCTCCCAGTCGCCCTGGTGACCGAGAACATGATCGCTGCGGGATCCACCGCGACGGAGGCGACACTGGATGCCGTGAGACCGACAGGTCCCCCCTGCGTCGCCGCGGTGATGATCGCGATACCGGCCGGGTGCGTGCGGAAAGCGGCCTTCAACCCGTCACCCACCGCTGGAGGCGTCGGCGTCGCGGTCGCGATCATGTCGTCGCGGTCGACCAGCTTGGTGCGCTCGCGGCCGCGCTGTGCGCCGACACGGCGTTCGGCGTCGTCGATCCTCAGCCAGCCCGTCCAGTCGACGGCGTCGGTGAGGTGCGCTAGCGGGTCGCTCTCGTCGCCGATCCGATCGGAGGCTGCGAGGTCATCGACCAGGTGCTGCACGGTCTGCGCGGCATCCGATTTGGTCGAACCGATGAGTCCGATCGGTCCGCGCTTGATCCACCCTGTGGCGTACAGGCGCGGGATCGGCACACCGTCCGCATCGACGACGCGGCCCTCACGATGCGGCACGACGCCTGAGGCTTCATCGAAGGGAGCGCCGGGTACGGATGATGACCGATAGCCGATCGCCCGATAGACCGCCCCGACGTCGTGGTGGACGAGGTCGCCGGTGCCGATCATGCGGCCCAGCGGGTCGGATGCCGTGCGCTCCATCTCGATGCCGGTGACGTCCTGCTCGCCCTCGATCCGCACCGGCCGCTGGCGAAAGTGCAGATGGACGCGGCGCGATGCGGTCAACGAGGACGGCGGCCGTTCAGCCCATTCCCGCAGCGTCCGAAGGATGATGCGGCGCTGGGAGAACTGCTCCAGCATCCGCTCACCGTGCGCGTCCAGTTCCAGTTCGGCCGGGTCGACGATGACGTCGACGTCGCGCTGCTCCCCCAGCTCGCGCAACTCGAGCGCCGAGAAGCGGACATCTGCCGGGCCGCGGCGGACGAAGAGATGGATGTCACGAACCGGGTTCGCAGCCAGCGCGTCGAGGACATCGTCCGGAGTGTCGGTGCGGTCGAGGTCTGTCGCATGCTTGGCGAGGATGCGGGTGACGTCCAGCGCCACGTTGCCTGCTCCGAGCACGGCGACGGTCTCGGCCGCCAGTGGCCATGTCCGCGGCACGTCGGGGTGCGCGTCGTACCAGGCGACGAAATCCGCAGCGCCGAAGGACCCGGGCAGATCAGCACCAGGCAGGTCGAGCGCCACGTCACGGTCGGCACCAGTGGCGAGGATCACGCCGTCGTAGGCGGCCAGTAACTCAGCGATCGTGATGTCGACGCCGACCTCGACGTTCGCACGCAACCGGATCGAGGGGTGCTGCAGCACATCGTGCAGCGCATCGATGATCTTGCGGATGCGGGGATGATCGGGTGCGACGCCGTAGCGCACCAGGCCGTAAGGCGCAGGGAGCTTCTCCAGCAGGTCGATGCGAGCGTCCGGAATGCGGGAGAGGAGGATGTCTGCCGCATAGATTCCGGCTGGTCCGGCGCCGATGATGGCCACGCGAGGAGCGGCGGTCATTCGGTTCCTCCCTGTGGAGGCAGCGCCGCGACCAGCGGGTGGTCGTACGCGATCACGCCGAGCTTGGCTGCGCCTCCTGGAGAGCCGATCTCATCGAAGAACTCGACGTTGGCCTTGTAGTAATCGGTCCACTCCTCTGGCACGTCGTCCTCGTAGTAGATCGCCTCGACGGGGCACACCGGTTCGCATGCACCGCAGTCCACGCATTCATCGGGGTGGATGTACAGCGATCGCTCCCCCTCGTAGATGCAGTCGACGGGGCACTCGTCGATGCACGCCCGGTCTTTGACGTCGACGCATGGCAGCGCGATCACATAGGTCATCGAGGCAACTTCTTCCGGGTCATGCTGTCCACGTTAAAACCTCAAGTACACTTGAGGTCAAATCGAGGAGACGACATATGACCGAACCGGCTGACGCATCGCCTCACCACGCTCCGGACGAACAGCTCACCATCGGCGAGATGAGCAGGCGCACCGGTGTGGCCGTCTCGGCGTTGCACTTCTACGAGAAGCTCAACCTCATCGCATCGACGCGCACGTCCGGCAACCAGCGTCGCTACCCGCGACACATGCTCAGGCGGGTCTCCCTCATCACGGTCTCCAAGAGACTCGGCATCCCGCTCGCAGACGTGCAGGAGGCGTTCGCCGACGTCCCGCTCACAGACACTCCGAGCCACGAGGACTGGCAGCGCGCCTCACGTCGATGGAAACGCGACCTGGAGCGGCGTCGAGAGGGTATCGAGCGCCTGGAGAGGGAGCTGACGGGGTGCATCGGCTGCGGCTGCCTTTCGATGAAGGCGTGCGGTCTGCTCAACCCGGACGACGCGCTCGGAAGCCAGGGCTCTGGCCCGCTGCGACTGCAGGATCTGGACGACTCCGACCGCTGACCGCTCAGCCCTCGCTGCCGAGTCTTCCGGTCAGTCTGCCGTGGAACAGGCTGCTGGCGTCGTTCAGCCCGAGCAGTTGCACGGTCTTGCCGTGCTGAGCATATTTGGTCTCGATCGCATCCAGCGCTGCGACGGTCGATGCATCCCAGACGTGAGAGCGCGACATGTCGATCACGATGCGCTCGGGATCGGCCGCGTACTCGAACTGTGTCGTGAGGTCATTGCTGCTCGCGAAGAACAGTTCGCCGTCGACGAGGTAGTGCGCTGTGTCATCCGACACGGTGCGGGTGACAGTGACGAAGTGCGCGACGCGACGGACGAACAGGACGGATGCCACGATCACCCCCGCCACGACGCCGATGGCGAGGTTGTGCGTGACGACCACCGCCAGCACGGTGACGAGCATGACGAAGGTCTCACTCTTCGGCATCCGCTTCAATGTCGACGGACGAATGCTGTGCCAGTCGAACGCCCCGATCGCGATCATGATCATCACCGCGACGAGCGCGGCCATCGGGATCGTCGTCACGAAGTCGCCGAACACGACGACCAGCAGGAACAGGAAGACGCCGGCGAAGAACGTCGAGATGCGCGTGCGCGCTCCGGACTTCACGTTGATCATCGTCTGGCCGATCACCGCACAGCCGCCCATTCCGCCGAAGATGCCGGAGAGCATGTTCGCTACGCCCTGCGCCCAGGCTTCGCGGGTCTTGCGGGAGTGCGTGTCGGTGATCTCGTCGACGAGTTTCGCGGTCATCAGCGATTCGAGCAGCCCGACGACTGCGACGCCGAGCGCGAACGGCGCGATGATGGTGAACGTCTCCCAGGTGAGCGGGACGTTCGGGATGAACAGTTCGGGAAGGCTGCGTGGCAGCTCGCCCTGATCGCCCACGGTCGGCACGTTGATGGCGAACACGATCACAACGGCGGTGACGATCACCACCGACATCAGCGGCGCCGGGATGACCTTGCTGATCTTCGGCATGAAGATCATGACGAGGATCCCGAGGGCGACGAGCGGATACACCAGCCACGGCACGTCCCACAGGTGCGGCACCTGCGAGCTGAAGACGAAGATGGCGAGGGCGTTGACGAAGCCCGTCATGACGCTGCGGGGGATGAAGCGCATGAGCTTCGCGACGCCAAGCACCGCGAGCAGCACCTGGAAGACGCCCGCGAGCAGCACAGTCGCGATGAAGTAGTCGATGCCATACGCCGGTGCGACGGGGGCGATGACGAGCGCGACGGCGCCGGTGGCCGCAGTGATCATCGCCGGTCGTCCACCGAGGAACGAGATCGCCACCGCCATGATGAAGGACGAGAACAGACCGACCTTGGGATCGACTCCGGCGATCACCGAGAACGCGATCGCTTCAGGGATCAGCGCGAGCCCCACCACAAGCCCGGCCAGCACCTCACGCGTGAGAAGTCGCGGGCTGCGCAACGCCTGAAGCACGGTCGGCTCGATCCGGTAACGCTCTTTCGGATCTTGGACGGGGATCGCGTCGGGCATGGGGCTCCGGGGGCTCGGATGGGCAGAGATGCGTCAGCGCACCGTTGCGCAGGTCCGACGGGGTCGTCGGGAGACAATAGGGAGTCGATCCGCAGACTGCGGACGGGGAGACTCTACCGTAACGTGAGAGTTGCGCGGAATCGTCAGCACGAGGAGCGAACAGTGAGCGACGCGAGGACCATGCACATCGGCGAGGTGGCCGACCGCACATCGCTGTCGCTGCGTACCCTTCGGCACTACGACGAGATCGGACTCGTGAATCCATCCGGGCGCACCGAAGGCGGGTTCCGGCTCTACACCGATGATGACGTGAGACGAGTGCTGCTGATCCGGCGGATGAAACCACTCGGGTACTCTCTGGAGCAGATGGGTGACCTGCTCCGCGTGCTGGACGGCGCGGCGAGCCCCAGCGACGACGCGGAAGCCCGGACCGTGCTGCGCGACTTCCGTGTCGACGCAGCGGAACGCCGCGATCGGCTCGCGCGCCAACTGGAGATGGCAGACGAGTTCCTCGATCAGCTCGACCAGATCTGATGCTCCGCTGACCGCTCCTGGCCGATCGGCCGATGTGCGCTCCTGCGGTCTCCGGCGACGCTGAACGCATGACAACTTCGCGCGTCGCATCCCGTACGCCACGACCCGCACCGGCGCGTGCACGCCGTGACGTGCTCATCGCCGCAGGCCTGCTCGCCCTCGCACTCATCCCCTCCGCAGCCGGAGCCTTCCGCCTCGGCGAGATCGCCGCCGACGCACCGACGACCGCGGCGAATGCGCGCTTCATGACGATGCCGCTGCCCGTGATCGTGCACATCATCGCGGCATTGGTGTACTCCGGGATCGGCGCGTTCCAGTTCCTGCCGGGGTTGCGCGCGCGCCGCCCCGGCTGGCATCGGTTCGCCGGACGTGCGCTGCTCGTGCCCGCCGGCGTCATCGTCGCCCTGAGCGGACTCTGGATGACGGCGTTCTACGACGTTCCGCCGATTGACGGCATCGCACTGCAGGTGTCGCGCTACGTCGTCGGCATCCTCATGCTCGCGTTCCTCGTGCTCGGGGTCCGATCGGTGCTTCGCCGTGACATCGGCGCGCACCGCGGCTGGATGATCCGGGCCTATGCCTTGGCCCTGGGCGCGGGGACCCAGGTGCTCACCTCGGCGCCGTTCGCGCTCGCGTTCGGCACGCCCGATGAGTTCTGGCGTCTCGTGCAGATGGATGCCGGCTGGCTGATCAACATCGTCGTGGCGGAGATCATCATCCGCCGCGGACGCCGACCCCAGTCGTCGGTCGCGTAGCATGCGTGGCGTGGACACCATCAGCGGAGGCGATCCGCGCGCGCCCCGGCGCCGTGATGCGGTGCTCGCGATCGTTCTCATCGCCATGGCTGTCGTCGAGGGATCGGTTCGCACCGATCTGGTCTGGCCGTACGCGACCGTCGGCGTCACGATCTTCCTGATCGTCGGCTTGCCATGGCGACGTCGTCATCCGTTGATCCTCGTACTGGCCATGTCGGTCGTGACGACCGGGTTCGCGATCGTGCAGGCCGCGACCGACGTTCCGTCGGAGGGGCTGGCGGTCATGTTCGCCCTGCTGCTCGTTCCGTACTCGCTGCTTCGCTGGGGAGCACTCATCGAGCGGATCGTCGGATCAGCGGCCCTCGCGATCGGAGTGCTGGCCTCAGCCGCTCTCGCGCCCGGCACGGCTCAGGACCGCATCATCGGCGCGATCGTCGGTGTGCTGTTCGTCGGTACCGCGTGCCTACTCGGCGCATTGCGGCGCGAGCGGGCGAAGTCCCGGGACCGCGAGATCGAGATGGCCAGGACGCACGAGCGCACGTCCCTCGCACGCGATCTGCATGACACCGTCGCCCATCACGTCTCGACGATCGCGATCAGGGCTCAGGTCGCGACGGCTCGAGGATCTCACGGGGCAGAGACCGCTGAGTCCCTCGCGGTGATCGAGAAAGAGGCGAGTGCAGCGCTGGAGGAGATGCGTGCGATCGTCCGCACCCTGCGAGGGCCGGCCGAGTACTCCCCCACGCGCGGTCTCGACGATGTCGCGGCGTTTGCCACGTCCGGTCCGCCGCGAGTCTCGGTGCGCATCGACGTGTCGTCGAAGCTGGCCGAACTCGTCGCCGTGACGCTCTACCGTGTCGCACAGGAGGCCGTGACCAACGCTCGACGACACGCGATCGGCGTGCGCAGCATCGACGTCGACATCAGGGCTGACGGCGGCGACGTGATCCTCACGGTCATCGACGACGGACGGCCCGCGCCGCTGGGCGACGGTTACGGCCTGCGTGGGATGACGGAACGTCTGGCGCTGCTCGGCGGAGAACTGGATGCGGGCCCCCGCGACGGCGCCGGGTGGATGCTGCGTGCACGCGTCCCACGGAGCGTGACATGATCCGCGTGCTTATCGCCGACGACCAGGAGTCGGTCCGAACCGGACTGCGACTGCTGATCGAGACGCTGCCCGGCATCGAGGTGATCGGTGAGGCGCCAGACGGCGCGACCGCCGTGAGGCTGGCCAGACGGCTGCGCCCCGATGTGGCGCTTCTCGACATCCGAATGCCCGGAATGGACGGCATCCGCGCCACCGAGCAACTCGCCGGGCCGGACGTGGAGGATCCGATCGCCGTCGTGATCATCACGACCTTCGACCTCGACGAGTACGTGCACGGCGCGCTGCGTGCCGGCGCGAAGGGCTTCCTCCTGAAGGACGCAGGCGGCACGCTGATCGGGGAGGCGATCCGCGCCGCTGCCGATGGCGAATCGCTCGTCTCCCCGTGTGTGACCACTCGGCTGCTGTCCGCTTTCGCGACGCGTCGCCCGGCCGCTGCCCCGTCCGAGCCGCTCACTGCTCGCGAGGAAGAGGTGCTCGCCCTGTTGAGCGCCGGCCTGACGAACGATGAGATCGGCGGCCGGCTGTTCGTGTCACTGGGAACCGTGAAGGCGCACATCGGTGCGATCCTGACCAAACTCGGTCTTCGCAACCGCGTCGAGGCGGCGATGTGGGCCTACGACACCGGACGGGCTCGGCGATGAAGGCGGTGGTCTGCACCGCATACGGCCCGCCGGAAGTACTGGTTGTCCGCGATGTGCCGGATCCCGAGCCGCGCCCTGACGAGGTGCGAATCCGTGTGCTCGCGACGACGGCTCATGTGGGGGACGCCCGCATCCGACGTGCCGATCCGATCGCGGCGCGCTTCGCGTTCGGGCTGTTCCGGCCGCGCCGCGACCTGATCCTCGGGCTGGAGCTCTCGGGCGTGGTGGATGTCGCCGGAGCCGGTGTCACGGCGTTCGCGCCGGGTGACGAGGTGATGGCGTTCTGCGGCTTCGGCTTCGGCGGCAACGCCGAGTATCGGTGTCTTCCCGCCGTCGCCGCCAATACCCGAAGCTCCGGCGCGATCGTCCGAAGGCCCGCCTCGCTGAGTCTCGAGGAGGCGGCGGCTCTCCCGGCCGGCGCGCTGACGGCGCTGAAGAATCTGCAGAAGGCTCGTCTCGGAGCCGGGCAGAAGATCCTCATCAACGGCGCCTCCGGGAGCCTGGGCACCTACGCGATACAGCTCGCGAAGCACCTCGGCGCCGACGTGACGGCCGTCTGCAGCGGACGCAACCGCGAGCTGGTCCAGGGGCTCGGCGCGGATGCCGTGATCGACTACGAAGCCGAGGACTTCACTCGTCTCGGTCCGCGGTTCGATGTGGTCTACGACGCCGTCGGACTGTCGTCGCGGCGCGCGTGCCGCGCACTGCTGCGCCCCGGAGGCGTGCACGTGCGCAACACGGGCATGCCCCGCATCACTCGCGAGGATCTGCAGCACCTCGCCGACCTCGCCGACGAAGGGGTGCTGCGACCGGTGATCGACCGCAGCTTCCCTCTCGAACAGGTCGTCGAGGCGCACCGCTACGTCGACACCGGCCGCAAGCGCGGCAATGTTCTGCTGACCGTCTGACACCGGAGCTCCGGCTGTCACCGAGACCCCGCGTTCGCGCCGAGACCCCCGCTTGCTCGCGCCGACAGCAAGGGGTCTCGGCAATAAGTGGGGGTCTCGGCGTCAGGAGATGGTGAACCCCGTGCTCAGCAGCACCTCGTCGCGAGAGTTCGACCCCACGAGCAGTTCGAACTCCCCTGACTCGACGACGCGATCACCCGCGGCATCCACGATCGTGCAGTCCGCGACGGGCAGCTCGATGCGCACTCGTGCACTCTCGCCGGGTGCCAGAGGGACCTGGCGGAAGGCCTTGAGCTCCTTGTCCGCCCAGCTCACGCTTGTCACCTGATCGCGCACGTACACCTGGAGCGTCTCGATGGCCGGTCGATCGCCCGTGTTCGTCACCGTCACGTCGGCGACGACGGTGTCGGATGCGGTGAGCGCCGTCCGTGCCAGCTGAAGGTCGCTGTACTCGACGGTCGTGTACGAGCGTCCCTCGCCGAATGCCCATGCGGGCGACTGCGTGAGGTCGGCGTAGCGGTCGCCGTGCTGTCCGCGGATCTGGTTGTAGTACGTCGGCTGTTGCCCGGCGTGCCGTGCGAATGAGATCGGCAGGCGGCCCGTCGGCTCGATCGCGCCGGTCAGCAGCTCGGCGATCGCGCGCCCGCCCTGCATGCCCGGATTCGCGACCCACAGCACCGCGGCGGCCTTCGAGACGGATGCCGGAAGCACGAGGGGCTTCGACGCCAGAAGAACCACGACCACTGGCGTGCCTGTTCCGATCACGGCGTCGAGGAGCGCGTTCTGGCCGCCGATCAGCTCGAGCGTCGCAGTCGAGCGCCCCTCCCCGTACAGGCCCTGTGCATCGCCGACGACCGCGACGCACACATCCGCGGCTTCAGCCGCAGCGACGGCCTCGGCGATCTTCGTGGCATCAGGCGCGCACGGCTTCACGATCGGAGGGCGCGGCTGCCCGTCCGGCCATGTCGCGCCAGCGGGATCCGGTTCGAGCGTCAGGATCTCCGCACCGCGGGCGTGCACGACCTCCCAGGGCGCGATCGCGCGCACGCCGTCGAGCACGGTGGTGATCATCTCGCGCGGCTGACCGTCCAGCCAGCCCGCCTGACCCGAGCCTCCGGCCCAGTCGCCGAGCTGCTCCTGTGCGTCATCCGCGAGCGGCCCGACGACGGCGACCCGTGCGGTCGTCGCAGAGGGAGTGGCGCCACCAGGCGCAGTTGGAGACAGAGGTGCACCAGGCGCAGCCGGCGACAGAGGTAATGTGCCGTCATTCTCCAGCAGCACGAGCGAGCGCCGGGTGACCTCGAGGTTGAGCGCCGCGTGCTCCACTGTTCCGACGATCTGTTCGAGGCCGTCGACAGGCGTCCGCGGATTCTCGAACAGCCCGAGCTCGAACTTCAACGTGAGTATCCGCTCGACAGCGGTGTCGAAGGCGTCCTCGGCGAGAAGACCCTGCGCGACAGCATCCAGAGCGCCTTCGAAGAAGGTGGGCGTCGACATGATCATGTCGTTGCCGGCTCTCACGGCGGCTGCCGCGGCGTGTGCGACGTCGGGCTGCACGTGCTGTTCCCACACCATGCGCCCGACGTTGTCCCAGTCGGTGATGAGCGTCCCGGTGTACCCCCACTCGCCACGCAGCACGTCGCTGAGCAGCCAGTCGTTGAGGGTGATCGGCACGCCGTCCATGCTCTGGTAGCCCAGCATGAACGAGCGGCAGCCCTCGCGGGCCACGCGCTCGAACGGCGGAAGGAACCACGACCGGAGCTTGCGCCGTGAGATGTCGGCTTCGCTGGCGTCGCGCCCTCCCTGGGTCTCGGAGTATCCGGCGAAGTGCTTGGCCGTGGCGAGGATGGCCGTCGGATCCTCCAGCCCATCGCCCTGATAACCGCGCACCATGGCCGACGCGAGCTCACCGAGCAGGAACGGATCCTCGCCGAACGTCTCGTTCACGCGGCCCCAGCGCAGGTCGCGGGCGATGCAGAGCACGGGCGAGAACGTCCAGTGGATGCCGGTCGCCGCCACCTCTACGGCCGTCGCGCGGGCGACCTTCTCCAGCAGCGACGCGTCCCAGGACGCGGCCATCCCCAACTGCGTCGGGTAGATGGTCGCGCCGGGCCAGAACGAATGACCGTGGATGCAGTCCTCGCCCACGAGCAGCGGAATCTGCAGGCGCGTCTGCAGCGTCAGTTCACGGGCAGCGACGATCCGCTCCGGCGAGGTGTGCAGGATCGACCCGACCATCCGACGCAGAACATGGTCTTCGAGGTCGTCGCGAGCGTCGAGCTGCAGCATCTGCCCGATCTTCTCTTCGAGGGTCATCCGCTCGAGGAGGTCGGCGACGCGTGCCGCGACCGGCAGCGCAGGATCCAGATACGGGAGAGTCAGTGTCTCGGAGGTCATCACTTCTTGTTCTCTGCGGCCGGACCGGCCACCTCGGTGGTGCGCACGGCCGTGACCGCGTCGTTCACGTTCAGCCCCTTCTTCTTCATCGCGCGGGCCCGCTCTCCGGCGGAGCGCAGGCGCGGGTTGACGTACTCGTCGATGCCGAAGTTGATCAGCGACAGGGCGACGCCGATCGCGGCGATGCACAACCCAGGCGGCAGATACCACCACCACTGGTTCTGCCCGAAGGCGCCTTGCGCCGAGGCCCAGTTCAGGATCGTGCCCCAGTTGTACGTGGTCACCGGGATCACGCCGATGTACGACAGCGTGGTCAGCCCGAGGATCGCAGCCGTCACCGTGCCGACGAAGCTCGCGGCGATCAGCGCCATCAGGTTCGGCAGCATCTCCACAGTGATGATGCGTCGCAGCGGCTCGCCGTTCGCACGGGCGGCCTGCACGAAATCGCGGTTGCGCAGTGACATGGTCTGTGCGCGGAGCACGCGCGCACCCCACGCCCATCCGGTGATGCCGAGCACCGCTGCGATCAGCACCAGCGGCGGATCCTCGAACATCGCCGCGACGATGATGATCAGCGGAAGTCCGGGGATCACGAGGAACACATTGGTCAGCGCGGAGAGTGCTTCACTCTTCCAACCGGACAGGTAACCCGCGATCACTCCGATCGTGATCGCGATCACTGTCGCGATCAGCGCGGCCAGGAACCCGACGACGATGACGCCGCGGGTGCCGTGGATGACCTGGCTCAGCACATCCTCGCCGATGTGCGTGGTGCCCAGCCAGTGCGCCGCTGATGGTGGCTGGAGGCGGGCGGAGTTGTCGATCTTCGTCGGGGAGAAAGGCGCCAGCACGTCAGCGAAGATCGCGACCAGCACGAAGAATCCCAGAATCGCGAGGCCGGCGATCGATTTGCCGTTGCGGAACATCGCGAACGCCGAGGCGATCTTCGCCCAGAAACTCTGCCGCGGCCCGCCCGTGCCCGACCCGCTGGTGCGGATGAGGAACGTATCGGGGGTGCTGGCCTGGCGCCGGCCGGTGGCTGCGGTCTTCTCTGTTGTTGACATGGCTCAGGCCTCCGTCTGGCGCGTGCGCGGGTCGAGGAATGCGTAGGCGACATCCGCGAGGATGTTGGCGACCAGCACTGAGAGGGTGATCACGAGGAACACGCCCTGCATCAGGGCGTAGTCCTTGGCGTTGGTGGCATCCAGCAGCAGCTTGCCCACACCGGGATAGCTGAACACCATCTCCATCACGATCGTGCCGCCGACGATGAAGCCGATCGACAGCGCGAAGCTCTGGATCTGCGGCAGCACGGCGTTGCGAGCGGCGTACCGCCACAGCACGCGCTGGTTCGGCATGCCCTTCGCCTGCGCCACGGTGATGTAGTCCTCGTCGAGGACGGTGAGCATCATGTTGCGCATGCCGAGCATCCAGCCGCCGAGTGACGCGATGACGATCGTGAGTGCGGGGAGTGTGCCGTGGTGGATGACCTGGCCGACGAACTCGAGGTTCCACCCCGGCGCCATCCCGACTCCGTACGCCTTGCCGATCGGGAACCAACCGAGGTTGACCGAGAAGACGGCGATCGCGAGCAGACCCAGCCAGAAGTAGGGGATCGTGCTGAGGAAGGTGGTGACGGGGATGAGGGCATCGAGACGGCTTCCACGTCGCCACCCGATGACGGCGCCTCCGATGGTGCCGATCGCGAACGAGACGATGGTCGCGAAGCCGACCAGCCCCACAGTCCACGGCAGTGCCTGCCCGACCACCTCTGTGACGGGGCGAAGCCCGTGGAGCAGGGACACGCCGAGATCGCCCTGCAGCAGCAGACCCCAGTAGTCGAGGTACTGCTGGAAGAGCGACTTGTCGGTGTCCAGACCCAGAAGCGCGCGAAGAGCATCTGCCGCCTCAGGCGAGACGTTGCGGTTGCGCGCCAGATACTGGCTGACCGCGTCGCCCTTCATCATCCGTGGCAGGAAGAAGTTGATGGTGAGCGCGGCCCACAGAGTGAAGAGGTAGAACGCCGCCCGGCCGCCGAGGAAGCGCCACGGGATGCGAGAGCGGCCGGAGACGGCCTTCGTCGCCGTGGTGCCGATCTCGATCGCGTCGATCTCCGGCCGGTCGTCGGTGACGGGAAGTTGTGGTTCAACGGCGGTCATCATGCGCCTCCGAGGTTGCGAGTCGTCGATGCGAAGTGCCGCTCAGGATCGGGGGATGCTGCGCGGAGCTCCTGCGTGTAGGGATCCTGTGGCCTGAGGATGACGTCGTCGGCAGGACCGTGCTCGACGATCCGCCCCTGGTTGAGGACCATGATCTCGTCGCTGAAGTGGCGGGCAGTGGCGAGATCGTGCGTGATGTACAGCACGCCAAGTCCCTCTTCGCGCTGCAGGTCGGAGAGAAGGTTCAGCACGCCGAGCCGGATGGAGACGTCGAGCATCGAGACCGGTTCGTCGGCGACGAGGATCGCGGGTCGCGAGGCCAGCGCCCTGGCGATCGCGACGCGCTGCCGCTGTCCGCCGGACAGTTCGTGCGGTCGACGATCGATCACGGCATCCGGGATCAACCGCACCCGCTCGAGGAGCCGGCGCACCTCCGCCTCCGTCTCCTCCTTCTGGACGACGGAGTCCAGACGCAGCGGGCGTTCGAGGTGGTAGCGGATCGAATGGTACGGGTTCAGCGAGGCGAACGGGTCCTGAAAGACCATGCGCAGCTGCTGCCGATACGTCCGCAGCCCTCGTCCTCGGCGCGGGATGGGTCTGTCATCGAGCAGCACCTCACCGCTGGTCGGCATCTCCAACTGCGTCAGGATCTTCGCGATCGTCGACTTGCCGCTGCCGGACTGACCGACCAGGCCGATCGTCTGGCCCGACCGCAGGATGAAGCTCACGTCGTCGAGCGCGGTGAGCTGACCGGCTCCACGGACGTTGTAGGTCTTGGTGACGTGGCGCATCTCGAGGACGGTCATCGCACCACCACCCCCTTCTCGCCGGTGAGGCGGGGGAACGAAGACAGGAGCGTCTTGGTGTACTCGTCCTGCGGGGAATTCCAGATCCTCTCCGCCGTGTCGAGTTCGACGATCTCCCCCTCTCGCATGATCGCGATGCGATCGCTGATCTCCAGCAGCAGCGGAAGGTCGTGCGTGATGAAGATCACCGAGAAGCCGAAATCCGCTCGCAGCTGCGAGATCTGGCGGAGGATCTCGCGTTGCACGAGCACGTCCAGCGCCGTCGTCGGCTCGTCCATCACCATCAGCTGCGGTCGCAGGGCCAACGCCATCGCGATCATCACGCGCTGACGCATGCCGCCTGACAGCTCGTGCGGGAACGATCGTGCGCGCTGCGCGCCGACCTTGACGATCTCGAGAAGTTCGACGACAGCCTCGCGCCGCTGCTTCTTCCTCATGCCCGGGCGGTGCACCTCGAACACGTCCTCGAGCTGTGCACCGATGGTGGCGACAGGGTTGAGCGCGTTCATGGCGCCCTGGAAGACCATCGAGATCTTGTCCCACCGGAACCTGCGCATCTGCTCTGGTTCAAGGGTGCCGACGTCGATGTGCTCGCCGTCGGCGTCATGGAAGACGACGGATCCGCTAGTGATCACCGCGGGGGCCTTGAGCAGACGCTGCACGCCGTACGCGAGCGTGGTCTTGCCGCAGCCGCTCTCTCCGGCGAGGCCGAGGATCTCGCCTCGATGCAACTCGAGGGTGACGTTCTTCACCGCCGCGACGGGCGGGTCGACGTCGTACACGACCGAGAAGTCGCGCACGGACAGCAGGGGGTCTGGCATGGGTATCGCTTTCGTGCGGGGACGGATGCTGGGCAGGGTGCCGCTGAGCCCGTCGAAGTGTCCGGCACCTCGACAGGCTCAGCATCCGCCTTCTTACTTGGACGTCAGCTTCGTCAGGACCTGCACGATGCCCGGCTGGGTCGGGTCGCCCGAGGCGTACTGATCGTCCTCGGTCGGCCACCCGACGTAGTTGCGCGTGTTGAACTCGCCCAGCAGCGGGTGGGCGCCGAGCGGGATAGCTGGCACGTTCTCGGCGAACGCCGTCTGCAGCACTGCCGATGCCGCCGCGCGGTCTTCGTCGGACGATGCGTTGGCGTAGGTGTTCAGCGCCTCGGTCACAGCGGGGTCTTCGAACCGGCCGAAGTTGAACTGCGCCTTGTCGTCCACGATCCACTTCGGATCCATGGTCGACGTGTAGAGACCGTAGACGTTACCGGTGTCCTCAAGCCAGTGGATGATCGCCTGGAAAGTACCCTCCTGGCGGGCGGCGTCCCAGCCGCCCCAGTCGGGCTGGTCGACCTTGACCTCGATGCCCAGGGCCTCGTCGAGCTCTTCCGCGATCAGAGCCTGCTCGGTGTTCCAGTCGCTCCATCCGGCTGGTACCGAGATCGAGAACGACACTGCTTCGCCGTCGGGGTCGATGAGCTTGTCGCTCTCCCAGGTGTAGCCGGCGTCGGTGAGGATCTCCTTGGCCTTGTCGACATCGACCTCGTAGGCCTGGTCCTTGTACTCGGGGAGGATCTCGTCTTCGAGAAGCGTGCCGAGGCCTGTGACGTTCCAGACCGGGTCGCTCGCGCCTTCACGGGCGATGTCGACGTATGCCTCGCGATCGATCGTCCAGGCCAGGGCTTCGCGCAGCGCGGGGTTGTTGAAGGGCTTGGTCTGCAGGTTGAAGAACAGGGTTCCGGCGCCTGCGGTGGGTGAGACGAGGAACTGGTTGTCCTCGTCGGCGGAGAGGTAGCTCTCCTCGATCTGCGGGATGAACGCCTGGGCCCAGTCGGCCTCGCCAGAGGCGAGCGCGGTCGTGAGGGCGGCGTTGTCGCCGTAGGAGACGTAGTGCAGCTCGGGAACGGCGAGTTCGCCGCCCCAGTAGTCCTCATTCGCCGTCAACGTGACCGATTCTGTCGTCCAGCTCGAGAGTGCGTACGGCCCGGTGCCGACGGCGAGGCCGTCTTCGGTGAGCGGGTCGGTGTTGGGGTCTTCGATGTTCTCCCAGATGTGCTTCGGCACGATCGGGGTGTGCAGCACGCGCGACTGTGCGGTGTACTTCGAGTCGGCGAACTTCAGGGTGATCTTGTCGCCGTCGACGGTCGCACCCTCGTACTTCAGTCCGGACGAGTCGGTGAGCTTGCCATTGAGGAACTGATCGAACGTGAACACGATGTCATCGCCGGTGAACGGCTCGCCATCGCTCCAGTTGACGCCACTGCGCGGGACGACCGTGAGCTCGGTGTAGTCGTCGTTCCATTCGACCGACTCGGCCAGCCAAGGCGTGGTGGCGAGGTCTCCGGTCGGGTTCACGAGGGCGAGAGGCTCGAAGATGACCTTGGCGTAGCCGTACTTCGATGCGGACGAGTCGCCGAGGTACGGGTTGTGCGACTCTGTGGTGATCGCGCCGTCGGGCTTGGCGATCGTGAGTGCGGCGGTCGATGCGCCGGAATCTCCGCCGCCGTCATCTGCGGCGGGCGAGCATCCGGCGAGCACGCCGATGCTGAGGGTCGCGATCGCGCCGATCGCGATCAGAGATCTGCTGAGCTTCATTGCTTCTCCTAGGACACGGGTCATTGTGCAGGTGTGGCACGCGTCGGTGTGACGCTTTAGCTTACTCATGAGAAAGTAAACTGAGGCGAGGTTACCGACAAGTAAGTAAGCTTGCAAGTACGGGATACCAGACCGTTACACTCACCTCGAAGGGGGGATGCTGTGGCCATAGATGGTTCGACACGCACGCGCCCTGCCACCAGGCAGAAGCGCACTGACATCCTGGAAGCAGCGGTCGAGATCTTCGGCAACAAGGGATCGACCAACGGCACGCTCGCCGATGTCGCAGAGCAGGTCGGGATGACGCATGCCGGCGTGCTGCATCACTTCGGCTCGAAGCAGAAGCTGCTGCTCGAGGTGCTCGCCTACCGCGATCAGGCCGACGTCGCCGAGTTGGTCGAGAAGCACATCCCTGGCGGTCCCGAGCTCTTCCTGCACCTGGTGCGCACGGCGTTCGCGAACGAGCGGCGTCCGGGCATCGTGCAGGCGTACACCGTGCTCTCCAATGAATCCGTGACCGATGACCACCCGGCACGAGACTTCTTCGAAGAGCGCTACACGACCCTTCGCCGCGAGGTGTCAGAGGCGTTTCACGCGCTGTGCGCGCAGGAGGGCGTGACCGAGCCCGCCACGGTCGCCGCGGCATCCGCCAGCATCCTCGCCGTCATGGACGGCCTGCAGCTGCAATGGCTGCTGCATCCGGAGATCGTCGAGCTCGGCGAGTCCAGCGAATTCGCGATCCGCGCGATCGTGGGCGCCGTGCTGCAAGCGCCGCCCGAACTCGGGAGTTACGTGCGCGAGGACTGACACTAGGCTCAGCCCATGAGCATCGACCTCGAAGCGCTGTACATCGACCTCCACCAGCATCCAGAACTGTCCTTCCAGGAGACGCGTACGGCGGGCATCGCCGCCCAGCACCTGCGCGATCTCGGACTCGAAGTCGAAGAGGGAATCGGCATCACCGGCGTCATCGGGGTTCTGCGCAACGGTCAGGGCCCGACCGTATGGGCGCGCGCCGACATGGACGCACTCCCGGTCGAAGAGCAGACCGGGCTGGCGTATGCGAGCACGGCGACCGGCGTCGACCCGGCCGGTCACACGGTTCCTGTGATGCACGCCTGCGGGCACGACATGCATGTCACCGCGATGATCGGTGCCGTCGAACGGCTCGTCGCCGAGCAGGCGGAATGGTCAGGAACCCTCGTGGTCATCATCCAGCCGGCCGAGGAGTACGGTGCGGGCGCGAGGGCGATGCTGGACGCCGGCATCCTCGACCGCTATCCGAAGCCCGACATCGTGCTCGGCCAGCATGTCACCCCCTTCGCCGCGGGTGTCATCGGCGTGCGCAGCGGCACTCAGATGGCGGCATCCGACGGCCTCACGGTCACCCTGCACGGCCGCGGCGGGCACGGGTCGAGGCCGCACACGACCGTCGACCCTGTCGTGATGGCGGCTGCCACCGTGATGCGCCTGCAGACGATCGCCTCTCGCGAGACCGACCCGCAAGACGTCGCCGTCGTCACCGTCGGCTCGATCCACGCCGGCCTGAAGAACAACATCATCCCCGCCGAGGCGACGCTCGAACTCAGCCTGCGCTACCCGAACGACGAGGCCCGTGCGAACGTGCTCGCGAGCGTGGAGCGGATCGTCCGGGCAGAGGCCCTGGCGTCTGGCGCGGAGCGGGAACCCGAGATCCGCACCGATCACACCCTGCCGCCCACCATCAATGACGAGGATGCCGTGGCGCGGGTCACGACTGCATTCCAGCGCGCCCTCGGAGAAGCCAGCGTGATCGATCCGGGGATGATCACCGGCAGCGAAGACGTCTCCTGGTTCGCGCGAGATGCCGGCGCGCCTCTGGTCTTCTGGTTCTGGGGCGGCGTCGACCCCGCCACGTTCGCGGCGGCGGTCGCAGGCGGCACGGTCGCCCATGACATCCCCACCAACCACTCGCCGCTGTTCGCGCCGGAGATCCACCCCACGATCGAGGTCGGGGTCACTGCGATGGCGACGGCAGCGCGGGAGTTCTTCGCCTGAAGCGACCGCTCGGGCTGGGTCGCAGGCTTCGACCGCCGCGGGCGGCGTGCGTCGACCAGCTCGACGCGAGGCGTTGGCCCGCATGACTCCGGAGAAACTGCCGTATCAACGCCCGGCACCGCCCGGATCATGCCGATCGGCGGAAAACCTCCGGAGTTGTGCCGGTCAGACCTCGACGATGCGCGGCGGGGGCGGCGGATCCAACTGACGCTGCGGCACGCCGTGCGCCTCTCGGTGCAGCCGCTCCATGCGCGAGTCGAGCTCGGCGGCTGCGTCTGCAGCGTCTGACAGGCTCTCGACGAGGTGCGATGGCACCTGGTTGGAGAACTTGTAATAGATCTTGTGCTCGAGGCTCGCCCAGAAGTCCATCGCTATGGTGCGGAACTGCACCTCGACCGGCACCAGGAGGGGCCCGGTCGACAGGAACACCGGCACCTCGATGATGACGTGCAGGCTCTTGTAGCCGTTGGTCTTAGGGGTCTTGATGTAGTCCTTCACCGCGCGAACCGTGACGTCGTCCTGCTGCGTGAGCAGGTCGAACAGCTGATACACGTCAGCGACGAAGCTGCAGGTCACGCGGACTCCGGCGATATCGGTGATCTCCTCACGGATGCGCTCGAAGTCCGGCTCTTCGATCCCCTTGCGGGCGATCTTCTCGACGATGCTGTCCGGCGTCTTGATCCGGCTCTTCACGTGCTCGATCGGGTTGTACGCGTGATCGTGCAGGAACTCGTCCCGCAGGATCGAGATCTTCGTCTCGACCTCACGCATCCCGAACTCGTACTCGCGCAGGAACTTCTGGAATTCGTCACGGAGTTCCCGCGTCTGGCGAATGTCGTCTTCGCTGACCTGAATGGTCGTCATGGATTCGACGTTACGGGAGCGTGATCAGAACGCGCTGTGCGTTTCGCTGTGGGCGGATGCCGTCGGCGTGCAGCGGCTCGCGGATCGGCGCACGGTGAATCAGCCGGGGACGGGTTGTCGTTGGTGGGGGCTTCGGGTGCGGTGCCACCTCTGGTGGGGGTCCCACCAGGCGGGGCCGCGGACTTCGGGGATGCCACGGTTCATGCGGATGACCCATTCGGTCAGGTGCAGGGTGCGGTGA